>Ga0316604_10000377_pt1 | contig 58579 bp, 51 predicted proteins | sample OWC_soil_day20_C_FD_207650 | JGI IMG/M metagenome (GOLD analysis project Ga0316604, IMG submission 207650) | Wetland soil microbial communities from Old Woman Creek delta, Ohio, United States - OWC_soil_day20_CT | ecosystem: Environmental > Terrestrial > Soil > Wetlands | place: USA: Ohio...
CTGAATGAAAAGGCCGTCTCCCTGCTGACTGTGGAGCATGAACGGCACCCGGACAGTCCATTCGCCCTTCTCAACCACAGGACCGGCGAGCCGTTTCGGCTCCACGAATTTTACCATCTGCACCAAAAGCTGTCGGCGCAGGCGCGCCTGCCAAGGCTCGGCTTCCGGAACCTACAGGCACAATGTATGGAGGGAAACCTATGATGCTGAATGAATGGGCGGCGCGGTGGATGGAAACCGACGTCCGCCCCAAGGTGCGGCCTACGACCTATGAGGCCAAGCGATATGTTCTGCAAAATCACATTCTGCCCAAGCTGGGCAACATTCCGCTCGCCGACTTGACTGAGGTTCAGATCGGCAGTTTTCTCGACGAGCGAAAACGCTTTGGTAGCCACCGTCCGGAGAGCGCTGAATACCCCGGCCTGAGCCAGGTCACCATGCGCCACATCCATCGCTGCCTGCAGAAATGTCTCGACAGCGCCGTCGCAGCCAGTCTGATGACCAACAATCCTGCACGAGCCTTCCACTACCCCACGCAGCGAAAGGTCAAGGCAAGCGTGCTCGGAGACTCGGAGATCGAGGACTATCTGGATGCCGCAGAAGCACTGGGCTATCTGCCCATGTTCACGCTTATGCTGAACGTCGGTCTGCGACAACGGGAACTCCTTGCCTTAAAATGGAGCGATCTGGATGAGCGGACCGGCATCCTCACCGTGTGGTCAGGGCGCAGTGTGGTGAAGGGCAGACTGAAAGACTATGGTGGCGACACGCGACAAATTCCCCTGAGCCCAGAGACGATCGCTCTGCTCCGGCAGGAGCATAACCGGCACCCCAGCAGCGAGGCAATATTCGTCCACCCCGGTACACGAAAGCCTTACGCGCCCGCCATGGTACGCCTGCTGCACCAACGGATTATCGAAAAAGCAGGACTTGACCATATTCGCTTTGAAGATTTGCGGCACACGGTGGCTGTCCATGCGCTGGAAAGCAAAACGGAGGCCAAAACGGTGTCGGCGCTGCTGGGCCACACCCGCCCTTACACGACCCGATATGCCTATGCAGAGTATTTGCCCAAAAAAGAAGAAAAGGTACCCGCATCCGACGCAAGTGTGTCCACCAATGAAGAACTGCAAAAAGCAGCGGATCAGCTGGGCGCGATGTTCCGATTCTGACCCGCCCCACCTCGTCAGGCGATGGGGAATTGTATCAACAAGACGCAGAGCAATAAATCTAAACCTCTCCGCTCGTCGTCACAAGCTCCACATCATTCGTTTTGCTGCAAGCGGCAAAAGCTCATCGGCAAGCGGGGTTATATCGAGCTCCGTGCGGTGAAAAAGGCATAGACAAACGGCTTAGGCTGGTGCAATCAGTCTGAGTCCTTCTTTTTGATCTGCGGATAATTCGTTGGTTTCGCTTTGTTCCCGCAGCCCTGCTCTGACAACGTAATAACCTTCAGCTCTGGCTCTGGCGCGGATACATACAGTTCCTCGCACTCGCGCTGAGCAGCAATTAACACATTTACCGCCTCCTCCGAGGCGCGGAACAGCTTTAGATACATCTCTTTATAATCTGGCATATATTTTCACCCCATGGGGTATAGTTTAGAACAATACATTCAAAATTTCAAGTAGAACAATTTGTTCATTCTATACTGAGCGTGGTGATAAGAGTGGAAAAATATCCGAGAATCCGCAATTTACGGGAAGATTCCGATTTAACACAACAGCAGGTCGGTGAGGCAATCAACGTGCCTCAGCGCACCTATGCCTATTACGAGAGCGGCCAGCGGATGATCCCACCCCATGTTCTGTGCGCTCTGGCGGACTTTTACAAGGTAAGCGTGGATTATCTTCTGGATCGAACAGACAAGAAAAATTGAATTACAAAAAATGTAGTGGACCTTTGTGAAAAGGCTCGCTGCATTTTATTCTGTGTCAGAGCTTCACATAAACCGGATACGGATTATCCCGGTGGTAGCCAAGCTTTTCCGCCAGCGCCACGCTGCGCAGATCGTGCGCGTCCCAGCTCGGATAAAGTCCGCGCCCCAGGCATTCGAGAATCAGCGCCGCCCCGCAGGCTGTAGCCAGTCCCCGGCCCCGATAGTCCGGTTTGGTGTCAATCTCAATTTCAATGCCGCCCGGATAGATCGTATAGGAGGACGCGCCCGCCAACAACTGCCCGTTCCAAAGAACCGCCATTCCCAGCCCGCGAAGGCAGTAATCTGCCCCATCCAGGAATTGAGAGACAAGGTCCTCTGACCATTTTTCCTGTACGGCCTGCGCATAAATTGCTTCGTCAATAGGCGCAAGCGTATATTCCGGCGACAGCGAAGACGCGTAAAAGGTCAGCTTTGAACCATCGAATACGCCGGGTTCTTTCTTGATGGCATATCGGATCTGCTTGGTGACACGGTTTTCCCAGACGCGTTCAATCACGCGGCACCATGCCTCATTCTGTGGCGTCAGAATTGGTGCGGCCGCTTGAGCGGCCAGCGCCTCGCTGGGCTTTCCGGCAAAGAAGCAAAAATCGCCCACCACAATCTGCGCCGCCGTGGGATGCTCGTCATCATCCGCGATAGCATATCCCATACAGCCCCCAAGGCAGGAAGAAATCATGGTTTCCTCCCACCCGGCAAACAGCGGGGCAATACGGGCAAGTCTTTGATTTTCAGCCGGAATCTTTGCTGTCATTTGGCTTTTCTCCTCCACCCGCCGGTCTCATCCGGTGGGATAATAATTTCCTCTGTTTGATACCGACCCTGTTTCGCCTCGATCACCGCCATGGTGATGGGCTGGTCAAATCGGCGCGGGCCGCAGCTGCCGGGATTGAGCCAGAGGCGGCCATCCAGCTCCTGCTCAAAATATCTGTGTGAATGGCCGAACACCACAATCTGCGCCGCACCAAGCTCCGGCGGCACATCCTTCTTGTTGTGTATCATGAAAAAGGTTACGCCTTCCAGTGTCACCGACAGGCTTTGAGGCAGGTCTTCCGCCCAGTCCTTATCGTTGTTCCCGCGCACCGCATACAGCGAAGCAATTGCCCGCAGCTGGTCCAGAATTTCAGGTTGATTGGCGTCCCCGCCGTGGAGAATGCAGTTGCAGGTACGCACAATGCGCAGCACCTCCGGCCGCAGCAGACCGTGGGTATCGGATAAAACAGCAATGCGGGCAGGCACCGGCGCTCCCTCCTTCAGGCAAGATGGTGTTTCCATTATATCGTGTCGAAGCAAGCAAAGCAACTTGCACGCTCTTTCGCTATTTTGCAGGAAAAATGGAATAAAATGACGAATCAGACGTTGCAATTATTCGCAAAAAAGCATATACTTATCTTAAATTATTTAAGAAGCGCAAAGCCGTTGAAAGACGTCGGCACAAAGCTACGAGGGCCTGTACTGTTTTTATGGCAGCCATCTGCAATCGACCAAGCCCTGTAAAAGTACAGGGCTGTTTTTGTAAAATGTGAGGAATGTGAAGCACATGACGGAAGTAGTAGCCGCCCTGATATGGGACCATAACAAATTCATGATCTGCCAGCGGCCGGCACACAAGGCGCGGGGACTTTTATGGGAATTCGTCGGCGGGAAGGTGGAGCCCGGCGAGTCAAAGGAGCAGGCGCTTATCCGGGAATGTCAAGAGGAGCTGGCCGTCACGCTGATCGTTGGCAGTGCGTTTATGGATGTGACCCACGAATACCCCGACCTCACCGTGCATCTGACTCTATTTAACGCCGAGATTGCCGAGGGTGTTCCGCAAATGCTGGAGCACAACGACATTCGCTGGATCACTGTGGACGAGATCGACCATTATCCATTCTGCCCGGCGGATGAGACGATATTGACCAGGATCAAAGAGGCACATAAGAATGAATGAACGCTACATTGCCTTCGACGTGGAAACGCCGAATTACTTAAACGACCGTATGAGCGCCATCGGAATCACCGTCATCGACAGCGGCGTGATTGTGGATGACTTCTACTCTCTGGTGAACCCGGAAGAGCAGTTCAACTATTTCAATGTACAGCTTACCGGAATTACGCCGGAGATGGTTGCGGATAAACCCACCTTTTCTGAGCTTTGGACGAAACTCGAACCGCTGATGAGCACCGGCATCCTAATCGCACACAACGCGCCCTTCGATATGCGCGTGCTGGCGCAATGTTTGGGTGCCTATGGGATCGACTGGCAGCCCTTCGCAACGTACGCCTGTACCTGCACGATGGGGCGTGCCTGCTATCCGGAGTTAAGTAACCACAAATTGAACACGCTCTGCGCCTATCTGGATTTGAATCTGGATCACCACAACGCCGGCAGCGACAGCCGCGCCTGCGGGGAACTTTTGCTGGATTATATGCGGCATGGCCTGAATATCGGGCGCTATGTTCGGCGGTACGATCTGCTCCAGCGCCGCACGCTCCGGAGCCTTTGACGATGAGAATGCTGGTAGACGCAGACGGCTGCCCGGTGGTGGATAGTACCGTAGCTCTGGCAAAAGCGCATCATATCGAATTCTTGCTCCTGTGCGACACCTTCCACGTTTTTGAGAAGGAAGGCGCGAAAACGCTGACCTTCTCCAAGGGCGTGGACAGCGTGGACTTTGCGCTGGTGAATCTGGTACAGCCCGGAGATATTGTGGTCACGCAGGACTATGGTCTTGCCGCCATGTGCCTTGCACGAAATGCTGTTGTGCTCAATCAGGATGGTATTGAGTACACAGCGGACAATATCGACGCCCTGCTCTTGCAGCGCCACACGGCAAAGAAAATACGAAATGCCGGCGGTCGGCTCAAGGGTCCGCAAAAGCGCAAACCGGAACAGAATGCGGCATTCAGGACAAACTAACGAAATTGCTGTCCGCATACGAATCCCGCTCACTTTAACGGAGGCTGCCATGTCCCATACCTATGCATCTGCGAATATCTATTGCCGCCGGATTTTCGGCTGCAAGGTCTATAAACTGGCCCTGTCTGCGGCCTCAAGCTGTCCCAATCGGGACGGCACGGCGGGCGTGGGTGGCTGTGTGTTCTGCTCTGCCGGAGGCTCCGGGGACTTTGCAGCCTCGGCCGAGCTGCCCGTAGCCCGGCAAATTGAAGATGCGAAAAGGACGCTGGGTGCCAAGGGAGAAGGGCTCAAATATATCGCCTATTTTCAGAGCTACACTGGTACCTACGGTGACCTTGCGCGGCTGGAGCGCATCTACACGGAGGCGGTATCACAGCCGAATATCGTCGGACTTTCCATCGCCACAAGGCCGGATTGTCTGGGGCCGGAAGCGTTTGCCATGTTGCGGCGGCTTTCCGAGAGAATGCCGCTTTGGGTGGAGCTGGGACTGCAAACTTCGAATGAGGAGACGGCCTGGCACATCAACCGCTGCTACCCTCTGGCAGCTTACGAAAAAGCCATGGAGAATTTGGCGGCACTGAACGTCCACCGGATCACCCATGTTGTTTTTGGCTTGCCGGGAGAGAACCGGGAGGATATGCTGCAAAGCGTCCGCTACGTGGCGAAGCGCACGGACGGCATCAAACTGCAGCTGCTCCATGTATTGGAGGGCACAGCGTTGGCAGGCAACTATCACCGCGGCGAGTTCCGAACGCTGGAGCCGGAAGAGTATTACGAACTTGTGGCCGACGCGCTGGAGCTTCTGCCGGAAAACATCATCATCCACCGGCTGACCGGCGACGGCGCAAAGCGCGACCTCATTGCGCCCTTGTGGAGCGCCGACAAAAAGCGAGTGCTGGCGGATCTGAACCGGGTACTGCGAAGCCGAAATATCTGTCCGGCGGAATGCTGAAACGACAAGCTTCCGGAGGCTCACGTTGGTGCAGCGATGTGAGATTCAACGTGGCGAACAGTGCATCGCCAGTCGGTTGAGAGGAGCGCATGATGGTCAGATACGCCTTGTATTTGTTCGTTAAACAGTATATATTAAATTCATATGAAATCGAATTGTCGGCATAACCGTCGAAAGGTGGCGACGCGAAGCTATAAGGGCCTTCCTGAACCGGGTGGTAGCCAGCTGCGCTCCATTGAAACGCCCTGCGAAAGTAGGGCATTTTTATAATACGAGGTGAAAGTTATGGATTACGTCTCAATCGCTGAAGCTGCAAAAAAATGGGGAATCACGCCCCGCCGCGTGCAGGTGCTGTGCAACCAAAACCGAATTGATGGCCTGACCAAATTTGGCAAAGCATGGGCGATTCCGAAGGACGCAGAGAAACCGGCAGACGCGAGGAAGCTTTCCAAAAAAGCACAATAAGTGGTGGAGCATCTTATGCGATGTTTACGAGAGAAATTGTTTTGAAAGCGGAGGGTGTCTTATGAATGAGAATATAATGTTAAGTTTTTTGGAGCTTACAAACTCTGACTTCACATTTCCGGTTTTTCGCAAGTCATATGATGCAGGTGAGAAAGACGATACGGTTTTCAAATATTACTTGCCTACTACCGACAGACAAGACAGAGACGCATATGCTGTGTCTTTTACGGAAAGACCAGAGTGTGTTCAATATAATGCAAAATCAACTGATAATATCAGTATGGCAAAAAAGTGGCTTGCGGAATTATTAATTCAAAAAGCTAATAAATCATTGCCTTCTACCTCCTTTTTTTCAGGGACACACAAAGTTCCAAATATATCGTTTGTTATCTCAGCCCATAAAGAAGGACAAAGTTTAATTCAAGTTGAACCATACTACCTTGAAGTTACTAACAGCTTTGGCTTTCTATTAGATTATAAATTCAAGCCCTTTCATGGATATGAGAAATCACGCCAGGAGAAGATTCTCAGTCTATCATTAGCATCCGATGGCAGCAAAAATAAAAGCTTTTACTCAGATAAGCTGAGATGCATCCGCAATTTCATAGAAAAAACCATTCCTTCACTTTTTCCTATTATGTCGGGTGATGTTGTCGTTGATATAAATAAATCGCTAATGGACCTGCCCTCGTTTCTCTTAAATGAAAAGACATATGTATTTAAAAATGGCGAAAGTACAATTCAATTTCAGGGAATAAAAGAATATAAGCCACTCATGAATGATGTGGGTAACCCACTATACGTATTTGTGTTTGAAAAGGGCAAGGTTAATACTTCCCGTCAACTCGTCAAAGCATTGCGTGGCCAGGAGTATTCCACTTTTAGTGGAATGCAGGATATGTTTGGCGTCACCTTTTCGAATGACAATATTACATCAATAGTTGTAGACGATTATTCTGTCGAAAGCTTACACAGTATTAGCAGTCAACTTGACAAAATTGTCGTAGATAACCCGAGTGCAAATATTGTCGGTATTTTCGCAGGCATCAAAAAGGATTTCGACACTATAAACAACTACTCTCCATATTACACTGTTAAAAGCTACTTCTTAAAGCATGGATTAGCAATTCAAGCAGTGACCATAGAACAGGCAATAAAAAAAGATGGATTTAAATGGTCTATCTCAGGCATTGCACTGCAATTATTTGTAAAGCTTGGTGGAATACCCTGGAAAGTTAAGCCGCAAAACAAAAATTGCTTGATATTCGGGATATCATCTGCCCATATTTTGGACAAGGATAAAAATGTGACAAGATATTTCGCATATTCATTATGCTTTGATTCAAGCGGGCAATATAAACGGTTAAATATATTGGGGCAATCCAATGATAAAATGAGCTATATATCGCAGTTTTCGCAGCAGATCAAAGCACATCTTCAAGAGGATTTAGATGACACCATAGAAAAATGTGTTATTCATGTTCCATATAAGCTCAAGCGTGATGAAATGCGATGCATAAAGGATAGCATTGATATTGCTAAACAAAGCCATCAAAACATTATTTTCTCCGTTATCAAAATTAACATTATCAACAAATTCTTTGGCTATTCGCATTTTAACAGCAACATCCCTCTTGCCGGAAGCTGTGTAAGACTTGGTAAACGTGAATACCTTATGTGGTTTGAAGGACTCCAACAGGGAAGTACCCAGGTAGTATCCGCCCAAAACATATCAAATCCAGTCCATGTTCAGTTTATTTATGGGCCTGATTTCTCTGAGGAAGAGGCGAAATCGTATTTGCAAGATATTATCAATCTTTCAGGTGCAAATTGGCGCGGATTTAATGCAAAGCATGAACCGGTATCAACGCTTTATCCAGAGCTGATTGCAAAATTTGCCGGCAAATTTGATCAGTATGGCATCAATCTTGATATCGGCGATTCGGCGTTGGAAAAAGTTTGGTTTATTTAGAAGGTGAGTAAAAATGAGTGTAGGTGAAAAATCTGTTGTATTCCTTTTAGGCGCTGGATGTAGCTATGATGCCAATATACCAATTTCCAAAAACATGATTGATAGATTAGAAAAATTGTTGTCGGATACATATAGCGATGACCTGCTTCCATTGTACAAATACGTAAAATGCACAATGGAGTATGGATGCAACTTGGTAGGGCAAGATCAAAACTTTAACATTGAATCATTGCTCGTTACACTACATGCCTTATCAGAAAATAAAAAAACGCATCTATACCCTTTTGTGTATGGCTACTCAAATGACCTGCTTGACTTAGCCGGAACCAATTTTAAAAACATCAATGAGCTTATAAAGATTATTGAAAAAGAGCTGCCCGGCTGGGTTACGCTTACTTCATATAAAGCGGCATCATACTACAAAAACTTCGAGCGCTTTCAAAAGGAACTTACATTTGCCCTGCGCATATTCTCTTTGAATTATGATTTATGCTTGGAAAACAACGTTGATTGTACAATCGAAACGGGTTTTTTTGAAGATCGCCCTTGGGATGGCAATCGATTTATTAAATCGGAGGACGACGAAGAAGCGGCAATATACCTGTATAAGCTGCATGGCTCGATTGATTGGGAGCGTAAAGATGATCAGCTTAGGATTTCGCAGCAACATGGAATTGTTCCAGACCTAATATTCGGCACGGATTTAAAAATGCAGGCGATTGACCCCTATCTTTTCTATCTCTACGAGTTCAGGAAATATGTCCTTAATGCGGAGGTCATTATTACCATCGGATATAGTTACAATGATAACCATATTAACGATCTGATTCGTCAGGCAATGGAATACAATCAGAATAAAATATTGATTACCGTTAGTCCTACTGGTAATACGAATGCCGAGAAAGCGCGAATAGCAAAGAAACTCAGGTTACCAACAACTAATGATCGAGTAGTTATTGAAAATCATACCGCAAAAGATTTTTTAGAAAAAACGCTTACTGTAGAATATATTGGAAAGCAATTACCACAGTCGGATTTGCCATTTTGAGTACTGGAGGAAGAAAAATGCCTGAGATGATAGATGGAATGAGCCTGAACCTTGAAGAGACAAACATAGACAAGCTGAAGGCGGTGTTCCCGGAGTGCTTTGCGGAGGGAAAGCTGGACATTGACAAGCTGTTATCTCTTTGTGGTGAATATATCGACAACGACTTTGAAAAATACAAGTTTGAGTGGAAGGGCAAGGCGGAGTGCTTGAAGCTGGCGCAAAAGCGCTCCACCGGCACGCTGCGCCCCTGTCCCGAGGAGAGCATCAACTTTGACGAGACACAGAACCTCTACATAGAAGGCGACAATCTGGAGGTCTTGAAACTCTTGCAGACCACTTATTACCGCAAGGTCAAGATGATCTATATTGACCCTCCCTACAACACTGGCAACGACTTTGTCTATGCCGATGATTTTGCCGACCCCATGGCGCGGTACAAAGAAGTCACCCAGCAGACCACCAAAAGTAACCCCGAAACCATGGGACGCTTTCACACAAACTGGCTGAATATGATGTATCCCCGCCTGCGTTTGGCGGCAAATTTGCTGCGAGACGACGGTGTGATTTTTATCAGCATTGATGATAATGAAGTCAATAACCTCCGCAAACTGTGTGACGAGGCATTAGGTGAAGAAAATTTTGTGGCTCAAATTGTGTGGCAAAAAAGGACGTCTCCGGACGCGCGAACTGCATTTAGTACAGGACACGAATATATCTTAGCCTACTGCAAAGACATTACAGAATTGGATAACGCCATCAATGCATTGCCTCTTTCAGAATCTGATAAGGCGAATTTCAACAATCCGGATAATGATCCGAATGGCCCTTGGGTCTCCTCTGATTTCACGGCACCAGGCTACAGACCTAATCAGATGTATTCAATTACGACTCCAAGCGGAGTGGTAGTCCAGCCACCCAAAGGGCGATGCTGGAAAAATCTTGTTGAAGTTTATAATCAATATTTGAAAGAAGGCCGTCTCTGGTTTGGTGCGGATGGAAATGGCGTTCCTCGCCAAAAAACATACTTATTTGAACGGAATGGTAAAACAGGATGGACATGGTGGCCAAATTCTGAGGTAGGGCATAATCAGGAAGCAACTCAGGAGTTGCGTAACCTATTAGAAATTCCAGCCTTTGATTTTCCAAAGCCAGTTCGCTTATTAAAACGCATGGTGGCGTTGGCTACTCGAAATAACGATATTATCCTCGACTTCTTCTCAGGCTCGGCAACCACCGCTCATGCAGTGATGCAGCTCAACGCAGAGGACGGCGGCAATCGCCGCTACATACTGGTGCAGCTCCCGGAAGTCTGCGACGAAAACAGCGAAGCCTACAAAGCGGGCTATAAAAACATCTGTGAAATTGGCAAGGAGCGCATCCGCCGTTCTGGAAAGAAACTCACAGAGACGAACGGTCAGATGCAGCTTGGCGACGCCGAAAAAGAGCCGTTTGACATCGGTTTTAAGGTATATAAACTGGACACATCCAATCTCAAAACATGGGATTCCACACCGATTGAAAATGACCAGCTTGATATTCTCTATGACCGCATGAACCAAATGATCAGCCGTGTCAAGCCAGACCGCTCCGACATGGATATGGTCAGCGAGATTATGCTGAAATTGGGCGTACCCTTGACCTACCTGGTGGGCAGAACCGAACTGAATGGCAAAGCGGTCTACGCCATCAGCGCGGATTGTCTGCTGCTCGTCTGCCTTGCGGAGAACATCCAGCCTGCCGATGTGGATGCCATGGCAGAATACGCCCCTGCAAAGGTCATCATCGCCCGCGACAGCTTCACTGACGATACCGCCATGGCCAATGCCTACTATATCCTCCGTGATAAAGGCATTGAGCTGAAATTGGTGTGAGGGAGGCATGTAGATGATGCTACCTGAATTGAAAAGCACAAGACAAACCGATTCGAATTCTCCATGGCCGTCTTTTGAAAAAATGGTTAATGAAGATATTCAAAAATGTGAAGAATACTTGTCTGGCGAACGCGGTGAGCAACAGGGACTCGAGTTGCATCTGGAGCTAATCACGAAGTACCCTGCTTACATACCCAACTTTGGAGACTCACTCTATAACTATAGCAAAGATCACGGTTTTGTTATGCAAGACTATTTTGGACTTGACTCCGCAATTCACAACCTGATCGCGATAAAAAACAAGTTAATTGCATTTAGAAATTACGGTTATAAAAATCCGGCAAAAGCCGGCAAGCAGAACAGTTCAAGAATAAACATTGAGAATAATCTCACCGCAACGCAAACTCAGACGGTTACTGTCTCCTTTGAAGCAGTCAAACGTCAAATTGAATGCATGAGTGGCTTGTCTGATTCAGAAACAAAAGAGACTCTTGAAAAAATCGATGAAATTCAAGCCATTGTCGAACTGAAAGAGCCTAAAAAAACCAAATGGCAAAAAATCAAGCCCATTCTCGTGTGGCTTGCGGATAAAAGCGTCGACGTTGGCATAGCGGTATTGCCTCTATTGTTGAAAATTGGAGGTCAAGCATGAAACTTAAACTCTACAATCAAGACTTCCAAATTGCCGCATAGTTGATGACAACCATATCTTGGGAGGGGCAAAAATGTAAAAATGGTGCGAGGGGGATTATGATGGAGAAAGAATGTAGTAACTGCGAATTCAATTTTAGTGGGACGTGCGCTGGACATGGTAGTGTCTATAAGTATGGAGATACGATTATAGATGTTATGAAATGTTGCGATGATTGGAGCGCAAGTTTTGAGTATTTTTGCGATGAAACAATAAGTGCTCCTCGTTTTTTGCGGGAGGCGTTTTATGATTGCCGCCTTTCATACGCGGAATTTTCCAAATTAAATGATGATTTTTTAGCCGGCAAGGCCGTGCCAATCAATATCTTTGATGCGATAAAGCATGTTTATGGAATCAGCATGGTTGACATTGCTATTGCTTTGGGTGTGTCTTTTGGCGTTGTTTATAGAGCAAAAACCAAAGGCTTTGTGCAAAAAAGAATCAAGCAATTTGCAAACGGCCTTTGTATCCCAGAAAAGTACCTACAGGACATTACTACAAGTGACTTTGACGATCTTTCAAAATGCAAAGAAGAATTCTTTAACAGGCCCAACATAAAAGAGACCTTAGAATCAGTTCCGGAATGGAAAGGGAATTTGGCTCGTGATATCAGTGCTGTTTATGTTCATTGTCCTATTCATGTTGCTAAAACTATTGCACGAGTAGATAAGCTCTACTGGAACAAGAATTTCTCTATGAGTGAATATACGGACAGCGAAAAAGTACTTATCAACTATATTTCAAGAGATAGCAAGAAACATGAGCCTGTTCATAATCTCGAGTATTTTTTGGATATTGCATGCAGTCCACACATGCGTACCAGAATGATTCTTAAAGAGGATAGATAATGAAGCTTAAATTCAAAAATCAGGACTTCCAGACCGACGCGGTAAATGCCGTTGTCGATCTGTTTGCCGGACAGGAAAAGACGCGCAGCACCTTTTCCGTTGTGGAAGAAAAGCAATTGTCGATGATGAATGAGTTGGGCATCGGCAATGCCTTATACATAGAGCCGCAGACGCTCTCGAACAATATGCACGCCGTACAGAAGCATAATCGCCTGCCCATGACGCCGAACGCAGCGGATATGCAGTTTTGCATTGAGATGGAGACCGGTACGGGCAAGACCTATGTCTACACCAAAACCATCTTTGAGCTGAACCGCAAGTATGGGTTTACTAAGTTCATCATCGTGGTGCCGTCCGTGGCGATCCGCGAGGGCGTGTATAAATCCTTCGAGATAACACAGGAGCACTTCGGGCTGCAATATGACAATGTACCGAACCGGTATTTCATCTATAATTCCGCCAAGCTGTCCGATGTGCGGCAGTTTGCCACCAGCGCCAATATTGAGATTATGATCATCAACATCGACGCGTTCAAAAAGGCGGAGAATGTCATCAACCAGTCGCAGGACAAGCTGAACGGCGAAACTGCCATGCGCTATATTCAGGACACAAATCCCATCGTCATCATCGACGAGCCGCAGAGCGTGGACAATACCGCAAAATCAAAGGAGGCCATTACTTCTCTGAATCCACTGTGCGTACTGCGCTATTCCGCCACCCACAGGGAGAAGATAAACCTGCTCTACCGTCTGACGCCCGTAGACGCCTATCAGATGGGACTGGTCAAGCAGATCTCCGTTTCCTCCAATCAGGTGGCGGGTGGCTTCAATCAGCCCTATGTGCGTCTGCTTTCCGTGTCAAATGACAAGGGCTTTCGCGCGAAGATAGAAATCGACGTAAAAGGCAAGGACGGCGCGGTTGCCCGAAAGACGCTGACCGTCAAACCGGGAGATGATCTGTTTCTGCTCTCCGGGGAACGGGAGCTGTACGAGGGCTATTCCGTTGACGGAATCGACTGCACGCCGGACTTTGAGCACATTGAGTTTGGCAATACCGAAGAAGTGGCTCTGGGCAAGTCCATTGGCGATGTGGATGAAAACATCGTCAAACGCGCACAGATCCGCCGCTCGATTGAAGCGCATCTGGATAAAGAGCTGCGCTATACCGACAAGGGCATCAAGGTGCTGTCGCTGTTCTTTATTGACAAGGTAGACAAGTACCGCCACGAGGATGGTACGCCCGGCATCTACGCCAAGATGTTTGAGGAATGCTATGCAGAGCTGCTGGCGAAACCAAAGTATGCGCCGATTCGGGAGCGTTTTTCCGCCGATGTAACCAAGGTGCACAACGGGTATTTTTCGCAGGACAAAAAAGGCCGTCTGAAGGACACAAAAGGCGATACACAGGCAGACGACGATACCTACAACACCATCATGCGGGACAAGGAGTGGTTGCTTTCCTTTGAATGTCCGCTGCGTTTTATCTTCTCTCACTCCGCGCTGAAAGAGGGCTGGGACAATCCAAATGTGTTTCAGGTCTGCACACTCATCGACCAGAAATCCACCTTCACCTGCCGCCAAAAGGTCGGGCGCGGGCTGCGCCTGTGCGTCAATCAGGACGGCGAGCGGATCGAGGATAAGAACATCAACATTCTGCACGTTATGGCAAATGAGAGCTTTGCCGACTTTGCCAGCACGCTCCAGAAGGAGATTGAAGACGAGACTGGCGTCAAGTTCGGAATGCTGCAGCTTGGTCTGTTCGCCGGCATGGTTTACGAGGAGCAGGTGTCGCAAGAGCATACCATTGATCAGTCGGAAGCGCAGGAGCTTGTAAAGACGTGGACGGAAAGCGGAATGCTGGATAAGTGGATGGCCGATCCCGAAATGGTTGCCACCGAGAAGAAAATAACTGCGCAGCTTGAACGCGGTGAAATCGCATCGCCGCCAAGCCCTGTCACGGAAGTGATGCGCCAGATGAAAATGGGTGCCACGCCGGAGCAGGCAGCAGCCGCTATCGAGGGAATTACCGCCACAATTACAGAAACAGTTGAGCGCGAGGTTACTTACGAGGACGCGCAGGAGCTCATGATCCACTTTGAGAAAAAAGGCTACATCACCAGCAGCGGCAAGATGAAGGACACCATAAAAAACGCACTGAAAGCTGGGACGCTTGACCTGCCGAAAAAATATGAGGCGGCACGGGAGCGATTTGAACAAATCATCGCCAATGCTGACCGTAAGCCGCCGGTGCGCGACGCTTCCCGTGATGTGGTCGTGCACATTAACAAGCAGGTCATGATTTCACCTGAATTTTTGGAGCTGTGGAGCAAGATTAAGCAAAAAACCGCGTATCGTGTCAGTATCGACACTGATAAACTGGTGGAGAATTGTGTGAAGGGTTTACAGGATATGCCCGCCATTCCTAAAACGCGGCTAATTTCCCAGACAGCGGACATCCATATCGAAAAAGCCGGCATCTATCACACCGAACGCGAAATGCGTACTACGGATATTGCAGACTCCTACCAGACGCTACCCGACCTCATCACCGCTATCAGCGACGAAACCCTGCTCACACCCGCCACGGTGAACCGGATTTTAGTAGAAAGCGGACGCTGCGCTGACTTCCTCAACAACCCGGAAGCGTTTCTTGAAAAGTCAATGGAGATTATCCGCAACAACCGCCATGCGCTGGCGATCGATGGCATCAGTTATGTGAAGCTGGATGGTCAGGAGTATTTTATTCAGGAGATTTTTGACTCCGCCGAGCTGATAGCCAATCTTGACCGTAACGCGGTGAAGGTGGAACACAGCGTGTATGACTATGTAGTCTACGACAGCAGCTCCATTGAGCGCCCCTTTGCCGTGGCGCTGGACAACGACCCGGATGTAAAAATGTTCTTCAAAATCCCTGATCGCTTCAAAATTGAAACGCCCATTGGCACCTACAACCCCGACTGGGCCGTCTACCTTACTAAAAACGGCGAGGAAAAGCTGTACTTCATTCTGGAGACCAAGGGCAGCACCAGCTTTATGGATTTGCGTACCCGTGAGCAACTGAAAATCCATTGTGGCAAGAAACATTTTGAAGCGCTGGCAAACGGAATCACGATGCAGGTGGCTACAAGTTGGAGTGAGCTCCGAGAGCAGATATAGGAGGACATCAATGCAAGGGGAAAAGTATTCAGTTACTCAGTATCCGATCAGTGCCATCCTCGGATTTATCGAGGCTGGAGAATTTGTTATCCCGGAAATACAGAGACCGTTTGTCTGGAAACGCAGCCAAGTGCGCGATCTGATCGATTCGCTTTATAATGGTTATCCAACCGGATATCTCATTATCTGGAAGAACCCGTCCGTTAAGACGAAGGATGGAGGCAGCTCCGAAGGAAAGAAAATACTGATTGACGGTCAGCAGCGGGTAACCGCACTGATGGCCGCCATATCTGGCAAGGAAGTGCTGGATGAATATTTCAATTCTGGAAGGATAAAGATTGCTTTTAATCCGATGGAAATGGAATCCTCCAAACAATTTGCCGTGCAAGATGCCTCACATCTGAAAGACAAAAAGTGGATATCAGATATTTCCGTGATTTTCAAGCCTGAATTCCGTAACAGGGCTTTCGAAGACGCATACATACTTTCAAATCCCGAAGCAAATGTTGATGCAATTGATGATGCTCTCACGCAGTTAAAATCCATAGCAAACCGCCAGATCGGCGTAATCGAGCTTGCCCATCAGCTTGATATCGACGAAGTAACGGAAATTTTCATTCGCATCAACTCGCAGGGTAAGGCCCTGAGCCAGTCTGATTTCGCCATGTCAAAAATTGCGGCAGACGAAAAGTACGGTGGGAATATGCTTCGTAAAGCAGTGGATTACTTCTGTCACCTTGCCGTAAAGCCTGAGTTTTATTCTCATATCGAGAAGGACTCTTTATTTATGGAGTCTGAATACGCCGCCAAAATCAAGTGGCTGAGAAATGACAAGGAATCGATCTATGACCCTGATTACGGCGATATGCTTCGCGTGTCCTTCATGCATCAGTTTGGCAGAGGCAAGCTGGGCGACCTTGTCAGCTTACTTGCCGGACGCAACTTTGCCACGCGCGATTACAAAGAAGCTATCGCTGAGGAATCCTTTGTCAAGCTCAAAAATGGCGTACTCAATTTTGTAAATGAATTTAACTTTTCAAACTTTGTGCTTGCCATAAAGGGAGCTGGCTTTATATCAGAAAAGCTGCTCAATTCACAGATGACACTTGATTTTGCATATACACTATATCTTTTGCTGAGCCTTGGAAGCGAGATCCCCAAAAACCAAGTCAAACGCTGTATTCAGAAATGGTTCGTCATGTCCACCTTGACAGGTAGATATATTGGTTCCCCTGAAACGGTCATGGACAGGGATCTGAGAAACATTGCAGAAAAAGGGTTTGCTGCCTATTTTAATGAAATAGAAGCTGCTGTTTTATCAGAGTCATTTTGGCATATTGGGCTTGTGCAAAATCTGGAAACCTCCTCGACCAACACTCCTGCGTATAACACGTTTATCGCATCGCAAGTTTTTAATGGTGATAATTCTCTGTTTATGAATGGGACGAAAGTGGCTGATCTTGTCTTGGTTATGGGTGATGTACATCACATCTTTCCACGAAACTACCTAAAAAGCAATGGCATAAAGGAAAAAACAAAATACAATCAGATTGCTAACTATATCTATCTTGATACGCAGGTTAACATATCCATAGGCGACAAAGCTCCGTGCGACTATTTTCAGACAGCATACGCCCAGTGCAACGGCGAGAAAATGAAATTTGGGAATATAACCGGAACAGATACTCTGTCCGCAAACCTCGCGCAGAATTGCATTCCGAAAAACATCACCGATATGGGCGTTGAGGATTACGAATTGTTCCTCACGGAGCGACGCAAGCTCATGGCTGCAAAAATTGAAACGTATTATAAAGCATTGTAACGCATGTAATTGTGCAATAGACCGCAGCAAATCTTTCAGTAGCTATTCGCGCCGACTTGTGATATATGTTCGTACTACAAGGAGGCGGTGGCATGGACAACATACTGGAAGCACTGTACGATCACTTTTACGAAAAGCCAGAGCTGGTGGTGCTGCGGAGATCGGTGGAGGCAAACCACAACCTGCTACGGGAGCGGCTGGATAAGCCAGAACGGAAGCTGGTGCTGCGGCTTATCGACGACGGAACCGCAATCGCAAGCGTGCTGTCGCTGGACAGCTTTCTCTGTGGATTCAAACTCGCGTGGCAGCTCTCAAACGAACTGAATAATCTGGATGATGGGCGTTCCGCTCTGGCCGAAGAGGTCGAGCGGAGCGCCCATTTTATATCCGAGGAAGGAGAACCAACATGAAAAAAGCGCTTGTGACAGCCATCGTAATCACCATGTGTGCGGCGCAGTGCGCCGGTGTGTGGCCTCAGAACGGCCTCAGCGGGAAAGTGCCCGCCGAAGCGCAAAAAGCAGACGCATCCGCTGAATATACGAAGATTCAGACCGCAGGGAACAAAAGCCTTGTAATGCCAGTGGCAGTCCGTACGGTAACTCAAACGCCAGAAAAAGAAGAAGCACCAAAAGCCCTCAAAACGCCGACCGTTGAAACCGGACTGCTGACAGCGGAGAGCACACTGGAAAGCATTACTCCGGCACTGGAACCCGCATCAGTGCCGCAGGCCACGCCGACTACAATGGCCGACCCGTACCACACTGATGTCTACCCTGAGAATGTTTACTCTGAAAAATACCTCTATGCTGCAGACGGTAGCCTCATCGGTAAAGCCATCACCAACCCCACCGAGTTCGGGCCGGACACCGTCTGGATCGACGGACACGCTTACTACGATGTCCCCGGTTTCGGGCTGGTGGAGTGGAGCGGGCCAAACACGAGAATTGAGGATTACACAATGTATGAATCCGGCGTGAAGGTGGGTATCATGGGCGACGAGGATAAAACGCCGGCAATGACATCGAAGACAACGCTGGTGGAGGAACAACCTGATCCGGCTGGCGTGGTCATTGACCAGACCGTCAGTACTGTGCCAAGCCGCGACAGCACTCTACCCGACTGCAATCCCGATACCACGCCGCCTGACGATCCGAATGCAAGAAATATTGGATGACCATCGGTGGATGACGGGATGAATTAACCCATCATTAACAGGAGACACCCGTTATAAAACACGACGGGGTCTCCTGCACTATCATCGGCCAGTGCGCGACCACAATCAAAGAAAAGCAGAAACGAGGCTTCTCCAGCATTGTAAGAAATCAATGCGCCTACTTGTCCCGTCACGCAGAAGGGTGTGCCCTGAAACAGGGCACACCCTTTCTGATAAACCTCCGGCGATCCCGTTCCGTTCGCTTACTGTTTCTCTTTCACCGCGACCCAGATCTCGCAGGTGTAGTTGGGATCCTGCACGTCCGCCGAAGGGTAAACCTCCAACTCCACGCCATGTCCGTAGTCATAGTTGCTCTGGGGGAAGAATTCCGTGCAGATATTCTTGTAGGTGTCCTTGAACGAATCTGGCATCTTGCCCCGGCAGGTGAACACCGCATACGTGTAGGCCGGAATCTCCAAAATGTCCAGTTTCTCGCCGTTCAGGGGCGCTCCGTTGTACTCCGAGCCGATGCCGTAGGGGAAGCCGGAGCCCGCCAACTCGTCGGAAAAGCAAATGCCCAGTACGCCGTGCAGGCTGTCGAACTTGCCGTATTTGCAAATCTGCTCCATTGTGCCGTCCGTGCTGCACTTGTTCCAGAACGCGGAGATGTCCGCCACGGCGGTATCGCCCTGGGGCTTCGTCACCTGAACCTTCTTGCAAATGATTTTAAATGCGTCTTTCTTTTCAATCCTGTAATTCATAGTACTGCCTCCCGATAAAATCAGTTTTACGGAGAGCCGGGAGAAAGATTTAACTGTTTCGCCGCGGCGCGCCTGGGTGGGCGTGACGCCGTGAAACCGGGTAAAGGCACGGGAAAAGCTCTCGGGGGTGTCGTAGCCGTACTTGTACGCAATGTCGATGACCTTGTCGTGAGTTTGCATCAGTTCCTCGGCGGCAAGGGCAAGGCGGCGCATCCGGATGTAGTCACCCAGTGTGAAGCCGCAGAGCATGGTGAACATCCGCTGGAAATGAAACGGTGACGAGCAGGCTGCCCTCGCCGCAGCCTCATAATCCACTTCGCCGGTCAAATGCTCCTCCGTATAATTCAGCGCCCGCTGAATCCCCGTAATCCAATCCATCCCTCAGTCCCCTTCCGTATGCTGTGATTCTATCGCACTTTGCCCGCGCCTTCATGATTTCCCATGCGGTGTGATGTCAAAACGGCAGATATTTTATTATGTTTTCGCCCAGGCCTCTGGCAAGTATTCCGGCAGTACCCGGTAACGGGATATACCGCTGTGCTGAGGAGAGCGATCAAGGATCTCCGGGGGGATAAGACTCAGATATTTTTTGCCGAAGCTGGCCGTCCCGAAGTAAGCGTCGAAATTTACCACGGGCAAAACAACCCAGTCGGTATCCGGCTGGTGGTTGACGATATAATAGGAAATCAAAGTCGGCAGCACCCTCAACTCCCGTGGAATTTTCGTCGGACGCATACACTCCAGCTTTTCTAAAAGCGCTGGCGGAAGTTCTGCAGTCTCCTTCCGCAGCGGGCCAAGCTCCAGCGCGTTGGAGAGAATCTCCGTAAAGGACAAAAGCCACTGCGCCTTGGTTGTTGGCGCAAGAGGCGGGATCTGGCACTGTACCGCTTTACTCCGCCACGCCGCGGCAAAGGTCTCATCCAGCTTGCGGCAGCGGTTCAGAGCTGATTCCATGACCGCATCCGGATGTGACTGCGTATACGCAACGACCCCATGAACATGGCGGTAATACCAGCCGCCGCCTCGCTCATCCACAAGCTCCGGAAATTCTTCGTGTAGCTCGGTGAAATCGGATTTGAATTTCCACTTGTTTTTCGGATCGGGCTTCCCATTATCCGGTACACTGCACCAGGCACACAGCGCACGCCAAGCCATCCCGATTCGATCCCGTGGATCTGCCGCCAAGATTGCGCCGTCTGCGTCATGGAATAAATATCCCCGCGCGAGAACCGTCAGCACACGGGTTAGCCCTGTGCATTCGGCAAACATCTCAAAGGTGAAGCGGCCCAGATAACTGTGGTCATTCTTCCCGGCAGAAACGTAGACCGGCGTCTCAATGTACCTTTGGAACTCCTCCCACTCATTGAGCATGGCGCACCTCCAGCACATTTTTCTCCATCGCGTCGTACAGCAGCTCAAACAGCAGCTTCCGTTTGCCGAGCGCCGCCACATACCGCACAGCTAAAACAGGTTTCACAATTTTGTCGAGCTGGGCACGGCATTCCTCAGCAACGGCCTCCCGGTAGTATTTTGAGAAGGACTTGTCTGCATAAGCCTTCATCATGGCGGAGAACGCTGAGGAATCCGTTTCACGGAAAAGCGCCTTGCGCTCATAGGCGGCATTCTCATCGTCCACATCGCAGACCAGATCACCCAGGAGTTTTGCGCCGCCGCAGCGAAAATCGGAGAACAGATCGTACCACTCCGCAAGCTCCGGCATCCACTCCATAAAAAGTGACTCCCGTTCATTCTCCCTCGTGAAGTACCAGTTCTGCTCCGAAAGGGCATGACGAAGCGCAGAAATGCGCTCCGGGTCAAAGGTCTGAAACAACGCATATAGCTCGTCCGGGTCCACATCGCCCTCCTGCCCACGGGAATAGAGGATGCGGTCAATGTCGCTTTCTCTGGGTTTTGCCGCAATGGGGGCGCGACAGGCGCGGATGCGGGACAGGCAAGCCTCGTAGTCCTTCAGCAGCGCGGCGACGGCTGTGAAAACATCGGCCTCAAGCGCGTCCTTCCAATGCTCGTCCTGAGCAAACTTGAAAAGTTTTTTGTCGGCGGCGGGTCTGTTTTTAATCTTCGGCGTGTGCTTTTTCAACTGCCGGGCGAGATACGGCAGTCGTTCCAGATTGGAGCTCATTTCGCTCCAATTGTATTTTTTGAAGAACGCTTCGTTTTTTTGCTTCCCACTTGGTTCATCTCGATCACGTTTCGTCTCTTTCCCCTCGACCAGTGTCTTATATCGCAGAAACGGACTGCGCGGAACCTTGCCCCTGCCCAGATATTCGTCCAGATCCGGGCGGACGCCGCTCTTGGCAGAGTCAATCTCCAGTCCCGTGAGGATCGCCAGCGTCTCCGTCTCCTCCCGATAGCGCGCCCGCTCATCGGCGGAGGAGTTTTCATTGTAGGCAATCACGCTGCGGTCCAGCGCGGCGTTGCAGATTTGGCCCACGCGGGAGGAGAAAGTACTGCTGACCGTCTCGAACCGGGCATTCCAGTCGTTCGCGTCCCGGATCCGCGGCTTGGCAGCCGGAATGTGCAGAAGCGGTATGTTGGACAGGTTATCGATACCGTGGTGCGTAAAGTATGAGCTAAGTTCTTCTATTCCATAATTGCGGCGGACGCATTTGTTCAGGAGCGGATCGGAGATGGTTTTGATCATGTCTCCGTCATAGTCTGCGCCTCCCAGACGCTCGGAGGCAAGCATAAAGGCGTCCACCATCACCACATCAGTCAGATGGCCGAGATAATATTTGCGCATATTGTTCTTTTCCGTGTAGGGGATAAGCTGCAATTCCTCGTTTTTGGCGATGTGCGGATTGCGGAGCAGCGTGCCGGTCCCGTCGATTGGATAGGCCGCGCCTGGCGCAAAGAATGCCGTTTCTGGAAAACGGTTCGTTATCGCCTGCGCCCAGAACGTGTGCTGGCGTTTCGAGATATCTATATTCGAAGACAGCAGCAGCGTCAGAAAGTCCAGCAGGTCACCTGAGAGATACCGGTTGTCTCCGGCGATGATGAGATGTCCAATGGAATACTGTTCCAGAATTTTCTCCGCCTTGGCGTCCAGTTCATCGGCATAGACCGGCTCAGAAATAAACAGCGGATTTTTCTTCAGGACAGCAGCCAGATAATAATCTCTGTCCTTCTTATGCATCCAAAAACCTCTACGCTCCAACGCCTTCAAAAAGTAGTCCCTTCGATACTGCTCGTTGGCGCAGAGATTATAGTATTCCGCCTCAGTCCGCTTGGTAAGCCAGAGGCGGCCATCCTCTTCGGGACTGTGGTCCCAGCCGTCCGGCAGATCGGCAGGACGAAACTCCTCTGCTTTTATCGAAACCGTATTCAGAAACTGATAGTTCAGCTCCGTGGTCGCCTCAGGCTTCTCCTTGCTGACTCCGGTGATATAAAGCGCGTGTCGATAGCGCCGGAATGCATCCCAATAGTCTTCCCACGTTTTTCCGTCGTCCTTCAGCCAGCCGAAGCCCTTGAACATGCTCTTCGTGAGGATGATGTCCACATCCGTCACATTGTGAATGACGCCCCAGGAATCGGTAATGGTTGTCGTGCCGGCGCTCATCAGGAAATCCCTAAAATCCACCTGATGCAGCATGCCCTTGACATAGGGAAGGCGGATCTGAAAGGAGCTGTGAACCGCATCACCGCAGTAGGCACAGTCGATCACCGGGGCGTACTCTTTAGAGATCAGCCCTTCACCGTCGAAACACAGCACCTCGATATCTTCCATGCGCTCCTCGCGGTGATATTTGCGGGTGCTGTTTTGTGTGCCGTCGTCGACGACGGTGACGACCTTTGTTTGCCGGGCGATGCGCTTCTCGTTTTCGATGACGATGACGCGGCCGGGCTTGTCGATGCCAACGCCGTCCACGCGGACGCCGCCAGAGAGCATCAGCCCGTTGTAGGCATAGAGCTTGCTGAGCTGGCACCTGCCGATATGAATGTCCAGCATGATGCGGCGTCGCACAGTCTCATAAAAATCCGCACGAATAAATGTGAGCTGTGCATTGCGGCTCATACTGGCGGATCGCTCAAACGCCAGATAGCGTCGCTCCCCATCGCCGAAGTCCAGACCGATACCCTCGGGCCGGAACAGGTCCCTCGCCTTCTGCTGACGAAGACCGTATTTTTTCTGCGCACCGTTCCGGTCAAAGATACCCGAGAAATTCATATAGATGATAACGCTGCAGAGGTCGGAAATCACTTTTTCCCGCTTCGGCATTGTAAAGTTGTCACCATGTAACACGCACATGGTCTGATAGAACAGGGTGTTGTCGTCCTGCTCATGAGATGCGCCTGCCGCGAAACATTTTTTCGTGGCGGCGCAACTGAGATGAAAGCGGTAAATTCCGTTCTCCTCCTCAGCAAAACTGATAACGGCCCGCGCGGACAGCTCATAGATTTTATATTTGGACGGCAACGCAAATCACCTCACTGAAAGCCAGTATATCACCTCAAACTTCCTTCATCAAGATAATTGGATACTGCCCCCACCTTTTTACGGACAGCATTCAAATTTGATGAAAGGAGTCTTTTTTATGGACTCGAATAAACACACGGCAACAATCAGCGAAACAAAAATGACAGAGGAGGTGCGCGCATGAGCATCCCCGGAGAGCGCTTTTACAAAATGAGCAACGCAGTTTTCTGCTACGGTCTGACGCCGATCCAGCTGTCGGCATACAGCTACCTCGTCTGCTGCGCCGGACAGAAGGATCGATGCTGGCCGTCGATCAAAACCATCGCAGCCTGCTGCGGCTGCTCGGAGACATCGGCGCGGGCGGCGGTCAAGGTTCTGGACGAGCGCGGCTTCATCCGCAAGGTGGATACCTACTCTGAATACCGAGGAGAACGGCGGCAGACCAATAACACCTATTACATCCTTGCCCTTCCATCGCTGCGAGCAGAATTCAAAGCGAAAATAATTGAGAATGAGGATACCGACAAGGAAAGGAGATTTGCATGAAAAATATATCCGATGCGTGTACGATCGACTGCGTCATCCGTATCATTCAGCTCCGCGCATGGGAGGACTTCGATGAGTCGCTGGCCTACACTGAGGTTTGGTATCTTCTGATAGCAGGAAAATCCGACGTGCTGACGGAGGCACAGATGCAGTTCATATTGGACCTACAACGCGAAATCGCCAGAGCCGAAAACGAAGTACAGCACGGCAGTTACCGGTACGAAATCTATTCCGGTGCTGGGCTTATCACCGATCCCGCATCCTATGAGAGAGTGTTTTATCCTGTGAGCTACGATGAGCGCTTCGGTGGCTTTGGCGACGATCGGGAAAAGATGTTCCAAACCCCGGAATGGAAGGAGGACAAAACACGTTGGGAGAGGGCTTTCGGGCGATTCCTTGACCAAACACCCTGCTGCAAGGAAAAGCAGGATAAACCCCGGCCCCATTCCCGTGGCCGGAGAGCGCACTTCTGCCCGCAGTGCGGGCAGTTTCCACAGCGCGGACACGGGGTCAAAAATCCAAGAGGGCACCATTTCTGTGGTCAGATATCGTAAAAAGCCCGAAACAACAAGGTTTATACAGGGGTCAAACCCCGGAACTGGAGGAATTATGAGTAAAAAAATAAAATTTGCCCTCTATCTCACGCCGGAGAAAAAGGCGGAGGTGGAGCGCCGTTACAATGAGGATGGAAGCCGCAGCGCCACCGCGTTCGTGGAGCACGCCGTGGACTTTTATCTCGCCTCGCTGAGTGTAGAGAACGCCGGGGCGGTGCTCCCCACGGCGGTAAAATCCGTCATTGAAGGCCGCCTCGGTGTGTTCGAAAACCGCATCGCGTCGCTGCTGTTCAAGCTTACCGTGCAGCTGGACATGGCAATGAACCTCCTCGCCGCCTACTTCAAGCTGGATGAGGATACCATGCGCCGCCAGCGCGCGGAGAGCGTCAGTAATGTTAAGCGCACCAACGGACAGCTCAGCTTTGAGAGCATTGCCCGCAGCAAGGATGAGGCGTGATGGCAAAGCTGATTTTGAAAAGCCCCTATCTCAAGTGCGGTGGCAAAGAAAAAGTCAGCGGCTATCTACGCTACATCGCGACGCGGGAGCGTGTCCAGCGCATTGCCGACGACCGGCCCGCCACACAAAAGCAAGAACAGCTTATCACGAAATTGCTCCGTGATTTCCCAGACGCAAAAGAGCTACTGGAATATGAAACTTGGGAGGCGGCGCATACCAAACGCGCCGCCTCCGCCTTTATCTCCACGGCGCTGGAGTGCAACTGGTCGGCGGTCAGCCGCTCAGACGTCTACATGAAGTATATCGCCACCCGCCCCCGTGCTGAGCGGCTGGGTACCCACGGGCTTTTCGGCGACGGCGACGACGTCGATCTGGATAAGGCCGCGTCGGAGTTGGATTCCTACACCGGCAATGTGTGGACGCACATCATCTCGCTCCAACGAGAGGATGCCATCCGTCTTGGCTATGATAATGCCAAAGCGTGGCGGAATTTGCTCCGCGCGCACCGCGACGAGATTGCAGACGCCATGCAGATTCCGCAAAACAACTTCCGCTGGTACGCCGCTTTCCACGATGAAGGCGACCACCCACATGTGCATTTGATGGCGTGGTCATCCGATCCCTCTCAGGGCTATCTCACGCAGGCCGGCATTTACAGCATCCGCTCAGCGCTCACGAACGACATCTTCAAACAGGAGATGCTGCATCTTTACGAGCAGAAAAGCGAGTCCCGAGATGAGCTGGTGAAAGAGGCGCGGCGCACCATGCTGGAGCTGGTGCGGCAGATGCAAACCGGCATTGCCAATCACCCGGAGGCGGAAGCTCTAATGCTGGAGCTTTCTCAGGCGCTGGAAACGGTGAAGGGAAAGAAAAGCTACGGCTATCTTCCAAAATCCGTCAAGGCACTGGTCAATGAGATTGTCGATCAGATGGAGCGGCTGCCTATCGTGTTCGAGTGCTATGACCGCTGGCTGGAGCTGCAGGGGCAGGTAGACGCCTACTACACCGGCGAGCAGCGAATGCGGCTGAAGCTCTCCGAACAAAAGGAGTTCCGAGCCGTTAAGAACGCGGTCATCCAGGAGGCGGAACGCATCCGGCAGAACACGTTCACTTTTGAAGATGCCAAACCGGCGGACGCACCGGAGAATGAGGACTACGCCACCAACTACTACTGGACGCTAAAGGAGATTATCCAAGGCGAGACGGAATCGCTGGAAGAACGGGACAACGCCGTGTTGGAGCTGCGGAAGTTGGCTGATGGTGGCGACGTCTACGCCCAATATTTTCTCGGAACGATCTACCGCGACGGCGGTTTGCTGATCCCCGACCCAAAGCTGGCCATCGACTGGTTCTATCAGGCAGCACGGCAGAAGCTCCCCGTCGCCCAGTATCAGCTTGGGAAACTGCTGCTCTCCGACGATGCCGCAATCCGTGACCCGCCGCTCGGAATTGAGTGGCTGGAGATGGCGAAGGAAAACGGAAATGCCCAAGCCGCCTACCGGCTGGGCAAGGAGTATCTCGCGGGAACGCACGTGCCGCAAGACGCGGCAAAGGCGGTGGATTGCCTGACGGTCTCCGCTAAGAATGGAAACCAGTACGCCCAGTACGCGCTGGGCAAGTTGTATCTGGCCGGGTCCGTAACGAAACGTGACATACCCACGGCAGAACACTGGTTTTTACGATCTGCCCAGCAAGGAAATCAATATGCACAATTCTTCCTCGACCGCATGGATTCCCTCAAGCCAACCTCCGTCATGCTATCAACGACCCGGCTACTTCATCACATGAGCCGTATCTTTCAGGACAACTCTCTGCCGAAGTCCAGCCCCGTGGGAATGCAGATTGACCGCAAACGGCTACAAAAGCTTCGGGAGAAGAAGATCGCCATGGGTCACAAGCTGGACAACCACGAGGAATACATCGGCCCAACCATGTCGATGTAACCCGTCCCCCTTTACGCAACGAGGGGGAAATAAATCAACAAGACGCAGAACAACAATTAAAAATGCTTCCGCCGCGATGCGGAGAAAGGACAACTATGAAAAAATCACAATTCAAATCCTTCAACGAACTACCCCTGATGCTGACGGTGCCGGATGTCTCCAACGTGCTGGGCATCGGTCTCGCCAATGCCTACAGCATTGTACGGCGTGCGGATTTTCCCTCCATCACGCTGGGCTCCCGCATCATTATTCCGCGGGATCAGTTTACCGAATGGATCAATGAGCAGACAGGTAAAAAGGATGAGCGGTTTTAGTAGCTATTCTCTCACTTCTGTGGTATATGTTGGTGTTGCAAAGGAGGCGATTTCATGAGCAAGAAGCGGGCAAACGGCGAGGGCAGCATCCGCAGGAAGCCCAACGGACGCTGGGAGGGCCGGTACACGGTGGGAGTAGATCCCGCCACTGGCAAGGCGATTCAGCGGAGTGTGTCGGGCAAGACCCAAGCCGAGTGTAAGGAGAAGCTGAAGCGGGCAATACAGGATAACCGGGGGCTTGCGATCAATCACACTGGTGATTATATGGTAGCCGAGTGGTGCCGACTGTGGTTTGAAACCTACAGCAAACCCAATATCCGCGCCAGCACGGCCTACAATTACAACAACATGATTGAACATCATATCATCCCTGCAATCGGAGCCATCAAGCTGCGGCAGCTGACCTCACTCCAGATTCAGAGGATGTACAATGATACCAAAACTCACGGGCGGGTCAAACGGTTCGAGAAAACCACCGACCTGTCCCTCTCCAACAGCTATGTGCGGGGACTTCACATGATGCTCCACAACTGCCTGCAGCAAGCAGTGAAGGAGCGGCTGATACCATACAACCCCTGCGACAACTGCCGCATTCCCAAAAAGGAAAAGGCGGAGATGAAGATTATTCCACCCGAAAAGGTGGGCGATTATCTCAAAGAAGCCGAACAATACGGCGTGCTGCCCATCTTTTATCTGGAGCTGACCAGCGGTCTGCGGCGGGGCGAACTGCTGGCCCTGCTGTGGGAGGACTTGGATGTGGATAGCCATATCATCACAATCAATAAGCAGGTGACCCGGCAGGACAGCGAACTGATGGTGTCCGAACCAAAGACGCAAAACTCCATCCGCAAGGTTGCGGTGCCACAGCAGACGGTGGACCTGCTCATCGCTGAGCATGAGTGTCACCCGGACAGCCCCTACATGTTCATGTCCCCCAGGACAGGTGGAATATGGAGCCCGGATGCCATCGGGCGCATCCACAAAAAGCTGCTGGTAGCCGCAGGGATTGATACCGGAGTACGGTTCCATGACCTCAGGCACACCTTCGCCACCCTTGCCATGCAGAGCGGTGTGGATGCGAAGACCCTGGCCAGTATGCTGGGGCATTACTCGGCCGGGTTCACGCTGGATACCTACACCCATGTGACCCATCAGATGCAGCAGGGGGCGGCGGATAAGATCGGCGGATTTATGGAGGAGGTGGCGGTAACAACACCGGAACCAGAGCCGCCAGAACCTACTCCAGAGAATGAATGCAAGATACTCCCATTCGCGAAGGCGATGTGAAAAACAGAAATAGCGGTGCAATCTCACGGAGTAATAGGATCACTTTGTGACCCATACACCAAGCCGATACGGGATAATGAATGGCATCGTAAATCACTATGCCATTCGTTATCTATAGCTTAGTTGGTAGAACAATGCACTCGTGATACGCAGGTAGCGAATTTGGATCTCACAAGTAGCTCCACGTAAAAGCCCATAAACATCACGTTTGTGGGCTTTTCCTTATTATAACAACAATAAATACAGTTGCGAATTATCCGTGATATAATATATAATTAACAATATATCTACCAAATTTGACTGCAATGAAAGGACGTCATCTTTGAACACCATAAACCGCAATGAACTAATCAAATATATCCGCTTCGCCTGTGAGCATAAATGTACACTTGCCATATTAGGCGCATCGGGCAAAACATCCATAATTTATATAGACAGTTATGAGGCAGACAGTCTTTCAGGGCATTTTTCATCCTCAGGTGACCAAATGAAATTTTACTTCAAAAATATCGTCTCTTGCTCCCTCCCAAGCAAAGAGGATCAGAATTTGTTTATAAAAGAACAGTTCTTAGAAAGTTGTGAAAATCCAAAAGATGCTGAACGACAGATAGCCTCCTATCAGGATTATTACAGGCAGGTTATTCCTATGTCTAAACGCACCAAGCAAAGTGATTCCAGTGATGATATGGATTTTAGTGAGAAATCAATTGAGCATTATGATTTGATGTTTCAGCATATTTATGAGGATAAAGATGGATTGTTTGCAGGTTATCTTCTGTCCCGGCCTGTCAATGAAAACGTCACGCTTGACACTTTGCCTATATTATTGTTAAGCCGGTCGAACTACTCCCAAAAGATAGCGATCGAATCAGCCCTACGCGATCGGGTTTCCATCATAGAAGGGCCTCCGGGTACGGGAAAGACCACCACCATACTCAGTATCATCGCCAATCTGGTTGTCCGAGGAAAACGCGTTGCCGTGATATCAAAAAACAACTCAGCCATCGACAATGTTAAGGAGGAATTGGACAAACTCAACCTTCCGCCTTTCTATCTGCGGTTTGGCAGCAAAATGAAAGTGATGGAGCCGCTCGCAAAGACAATTAAGGTGCTGGTGACTGATACGGCAAAGCAAGCGGAACAACTACAGGAGCCTCAGGATCAAGTTGATACCTTATCCAGTTTATATCGGGAGCTAAAGTCGATAGAGGAGGATATTAACCGCCTTGTCATCATAAAGAACCGGATGCAGGAGAATGAAAATCAGTTGCGGCACCTGGAAAAACGCGACGATGCTTTTAAGGAAAACTTGGAACTTCGGCAGTTGCGACGCCTTAACAGAAGTAGGTCTTCCGCCCTCCGCCGTGAAATTGACCGGATCGCAGGAGCATTGCAGCGTTTTGACGATCAATCCACGATATCTTTTTGGGATCGCCTGATTAATAGATTTCGTTGGGGATTCACAACCGATGAGTTTTATACAAACGGCTTGTTACTTCAGTTCCGGTTAGAGCATATCTATCTGACGAGGGAAATAGAGGAGCTTTCGGCTCAATTGAATATGGCGCACTTGCGAGAAAAGCAGGATGATCTGGAGCGCCGGTACAACGAACAATACATAACCGCCTCCCTCGCCGCACTGGGGAATTTCCTGTCTTCCCATTCCAGACGGGGGGAATATCTGGACGCGGTCAAGTCTGTTCTCTCCTATACCGGTGATAACGTACTGTATGACACCAGGCAAGCTCTACGTCAGATTTACCCCGTTATTCTGACGACAGCGGATGCTCTTGTCTACAATTTTAAAGATTTGCTTCAAAGCGGAGGCAAGCTTGATTATATCATTATGGACGAGGCATCACAGTGCGACCTGATTGCCGGCTTACCGATGCTGTCTCTCACAGACCGCTGTGTAATCGTAGGCGATCAGAAACAGTTGAGCGCCATCATCAATGCACCATCATTCCCACCTCCGGAGATCGACGAAGCACATGACTACTTTCAGCAAACCTTTTTGAGCTCCGTGCAAAAAGTTTGGGCCATTAAGCCCACACTTTTGCAGGAGCATTACCGCTGTGATTATGCCATTATTAATTACTGCAACAAGTTTTTCTATAATAGGGATCTAATTATTTATACGGAAGCGAATCCGCACGCCATGAAGCTTCTGACTGTTGATCAAGGGAAATATGCAGATATGACCGGCTCCTCTTTCTATAACGAAAGGGAGATTAAGTCCATCGAAGGAATTACCGGATCCAACTTGCAAGCAAGCTATGTTATCACTCCGTTCAAGGGCCAAGGGGAAAAACTTCGCACTCATTTTAGATGCAAAGAGGGTGTTTGCGGTACGATCCACACCTTTCAAGGACGAGGCGAGGAGACAGTTTACTTCTCCACAGTGCTCAATGATCTGCCGTTCGCAAATGGCCATCTGAAGGGGGATCACTGTCTTTTCACCAAAGAATTGGTGAATGTTGCCGTTTCACGTGCTAAAAAGCACTTTATCTTGGTTTCCGACCGGGAGTATTTACGAAAAAACAACACGGAGATGCAGAATCTGATCGACTATATTGAGACATATGGAGAGAGTATTCCCGATAAGACTGTATGTATTTTTGATTACTTATACCAGCTGATGAAATCCTACACTCGAATCGGCAATGTGGATAATATATTTGAGCAAAAGGTATATAATCTTCTGCTGGACTACTGTCAGGACCATCCCCAATATCATTTCTTTGTGAAACTCCCTTTGGCCGATTTGGTGACAGATAAAACATATCTGGAGGGAAATACAGACATCAGACGCTTTGTGTTGCATTGGAATACGCATGTTGATTTCACACTTTTCAATCCTATCGGAAACCCGGTTCTGGCGATAGAGTTGGATGGAAAGCATCACCAGAAAGCCGATCAAATGGAACGGGATTTGAAAAAAGACGCGGCGCTAAAGCATATGGGGATTCCATTATGGCGATTGCTTTCTAAGTCGGCATTAAGTAAAGAAGAGTTTACCGCACATCTTGATAGCTTAATGCTGATTTAAATTACAGGCAAGGAGTCGACAGAAAGTATTCCTGAAGATACAGATGCTGTAATTAATCTTCCTATATCTTCATCGAGTTCTCTTGACTATTTGACCAATATTTGCGGATTGTACGATCTCAACCGCCAAGCTTTCTTTATAAACTCGAAGTACAGCCCTCTTCGTCCGGCAATAGTGTGGAAAGGTAAATCCTTGGTTGACATGACTTCCAAAATAAATTCTCCATCAGCAGAGACCAAGTAGAACTTACCAGCATTCTCACGCATATATAAAATATCTGGTACTTCTTCTCGCTTCAATGTAAAGGCGGGAAATGAAATGCTCCGTTGTCTCTGTTCGTCATATAAGTTGGAAATGCTGTCTATCCAAACCTTTGAATAGTCGCTTATTGACGTTTCAGCGAGAGGAAAATCAACCAGTATGGACTTTATTTCTACTATGCTTTTTCCCTTGATACATTCAAGCTCTGCAATCTCAATCGAAGCGCGACGCGAACGAACTCCAGCTAAATAGACATTGGTGGCGCTTTCAGTCGGCAGCCCAAGCTCAATCAGCATAGCGAGCAGCGAATATGCTCTGCATATTTCCTCGTCAGTTTCTGGATCGAAGAGCCGTGAAATAGCATGAATTATCCACGGCAGGGTGAAGTCGTAGCAGTATTTAATCGCGTCACTCGCTTGGGGGATGCGAGACGATATGATTGCGAGTTCAACCCCGGCGATCCAATCATGGCGTATCGACTCAAACACTTCTTGGGACGGGATTTTCTCATCAAGCAGAGAATTGGCTTTTGTAAAGACCCATTCTTCGATTTTGCCTATATATTTCGACACGGCCTCAATCTCTTGAAAATCGAAATCTCGTTCCAGAATAAAATTTTCTGCTAATGATCGGAAAAAACCTGTGTCTTTCTGTATTTCACGCGCGACTGAAAAAGGCACTCCAGTGGCTATTATCTGCCTGCGGATCGTTTTATCTGCTACGCGAGTTTTTATCCCTTTTACACGAGCCTGCAGCATTTGAATCAACTGTTCTTGCTTATCCGTGTCCGCTTGGATTATCGCCAGCGATTGTCTGAATAAATCATCAACCCAATCTATGTCATCAGCTTCGCCAGCGAAATCCTCATGCATAGCCAGTAATTCGTCATCAATTAAATCGAAAAGGTACCGCATCCCGGTAACAGCCGCACTCGGCAATTCCAACTGGTTAAAATCGTTAGCGATTGCCTCAAGTAATATTTCAAAGCTAACTTTTGCTCTAACGGAAATCTTTAGTATCTCCTTCAAAGCCACAAGTAGCCCGCTTCGTACATTTTCAATTTGTCCGTTGTAATATTTCCTTATCAGTCTTTTATCTTGATTGACTTGCCATTTTTCTCTTGTATTATCGACTACATAAAGTATTTTCCCCTCAGCATCAGAATACGCACGCCCAGCCCGTCCACACACATTCCAAAAATCACGATTACTAATAGTTTCGTTACTAAAATAGGGTGTATGCACAATAACTGTGGATATCCCAATATTAACGCCCTGTCCAAGTGTAGTTGATGCTATGACAATTAACGGTGGCCTCGAGCGCATAAGCCGCTCAATCGCAATGCGAACGAGAGTAGGCAGCCTGTTGTTGTGGCATATAACGCCTTTGCGCGCAGCTTTCAAGACGACTGTGCTCTGGCCTAACTCCTCGGCACAAACGCTTTCAAACACATCCCACGCCGATTTATCCCAATCATAATCAGCGGGGTTATTGCCAAGAGCTAACAGCACCGCTTTTGCGAGCCCTTCTATCGAGTTTGCGCGAGCGGAAAAAATCATCACTGTGCCATTTTGCGCCAAACGAACGGCAGTTGCCGCCACCGCCTCCGCTTTATCATTAGGGAATTCTTTTACCCTGCGGCCGAATCCTAACGGCTTTTTCTGCACAAAATTCGGGTTAAAGGGTGCTTCATCGCCATACCAATTAAGCCTAACGCTGGTTCCGTTCCAAATCAGCAAGCCTCTTCTTTCAAGAGAAGGTTTCCAGTCTGACCTTGCAACCAAGGCAGTATCTCCCGCAACCCATTTTGCCAGGTCTTCGGCATTAGGCAGTACGGCGGACAGTAGTACAACCCGGATATTTTGCCGAGCAGCATATGCTTTGATATGCGTCAGGAACATTTCAATTCTCAGAAGGCGCTCGTTTGCGCCAAGTAAATGCCCTTCGTCAATAATTATTAGTTTGATGTCGGTCTCAATACCGGAACCGCCGCGGATTAGTGCCTTGGCCTTTTCAGGCGTAGCGATAATGATATTAGAAGCCTGGACAAGATCAAAATCAGAGAGATTAACGGTTGCGTTGCCATATAAATGTGTAATGGAAAAGCCAAGCGGCGTAAAGATTTTATTTAAGCTATGCTCAATCTCAAATGCGAGGGAACGAAAAGGCGCGAGATAAAGAACCTTTGAAGAAGGATCATCTATCAGCGCTTGAAGAATCGCCAATTCAGCGACTCTTGTTTTTCCGCCGCTCGTCCGCAAATTGATAACCGCACCGCTATTATCGCCAAGTGCCATATCTAAAGCTTTGGTTTGCGATGTCCATAATTCGGTAACCGGTGAACCGAAGCTGCCCAAAAGACGGATATAGGATTCCAATAATCTGCCTGAAGGAAGCCGCGGCGGAAGCACCGCCCATAACGATGCATTCTCATAGGTGTCAAAGAGGATTCTAAGTAGGCGCAGGATAAGCCAGTATAGTGTCAGATTATCTTCGGTCGCAACCCCCAGCAGTTTTTGGAGGATTTCATCTATTGCCGAAAACGCAGCCGTGTTTCCTGAATAAATATAGTCCGAGATAATCATAAAACAGCGTGCAATTTCATGCGCAATAATCCATTCGTCAACAGAACGGATATCCTGCTCCTCGGGGATCGGTGAAAAGAACACCTCATTGGTCTCTTTCATCAAAGCGGCAAAATCTTTCTTGATAAAGCTGGTGATAATTTGCCCGACACTGAAATCGATATCTATGTCATTTAGCGTGATGAAGGCGCGTGAGTATTGCTTCGCGGCAAATAGAGCCATCCCCGCAATGAGAAGGCTGTAGTTTTTGTTATCTTCCTCATGCGGGTTATACTTGTATGTATCGTAGAGAATTTTTCCTGCTTTCTCCAGATAAGACAGGCCCTCGGTTGTATTGGTAATGCTGTCTCCGTTTTCAACAATGGAACAACCACACGCGATAAGAGCGTAGGCGATATGAGTGGCTTTTTCAGTTAAACGCGGGTCGAAGCGTGGATAGTTGTCTTCATGCTCCCTCACCTCTTGAAGAATATGGCGAGCATCCGTCTGGGCGATAATGTTTTGTGGTCTGCCGGAAAGCAGACGCTCAGCTGCAACTTTGGCGGCCTCTATTGGCAGGCTCATAAGTCGGCCTCCAATCTTTGAAACGCATCCTGTACCATGTCTTCTGGCTTTGTCGATCCGAGAGAAATCATCAAAAGATTATGTAATGCCGCCGTCGTGTGCCTGTCTATATAGCCGGCAACATCATTGTTGCTCAGTAGAAACCCCACGTAGTCAATATCCAATTTGTCCACTGCCAATAGCTCGGCGCATTTTAATACTTTTTCTCCGAGTTCAGCATTCCCTTGTTCGTACAAGCGATCTGAAACGAATGTCAGCGACACCGGCAATGCGCCGGCGCTGGATCGCATCAAACCATCCATAATCTCAGTAACAGCAGCTTTGGTTGGCATCCCGCGAAATTTGGATTCAGACACAATGATACGGACGGGCTTGGAATCCAAATCGAATAGTAAAACATCATCGCCCTTCATGGACTGATCCGGATTGGGATTGTATCGTAGCCTGTAAACTGGTAGTGAAGCTGACGAGGCAGCGCCAAGGTATTCGGCCACCACAACTTCTGCAAAATTCCCCCGTTGCGTTTTGCTGTTTTTCGGATAGGGCGATAACCTTGAGACATCTAACCCTTTTATCCGTAGTGAATTTATAACTGTTTTCCGCCTTTCTAAATCAGCTACGGAGATATGATGGGTCTTGAGTGCTTCCACTGTATAATCCATGAAAGTATCGCGGTTTCCGTTTTCCGATAAGACTCTGTGCGGCGTTCCTGATAACGTTGCTTTATCTAAAGCCGTAAGGGATACGCCATAAGCATGTCCAATGGGATGGCTGTCAATAATCTGTCTGCTCATAATGTACATTCCTCACATAACCGCTTTATGCCTAATATTCAGATAGCTATTTTTCAGTATACCATATTTATTCGGACAAATGCTTGCAAGTTTTAAAGAAACAGAAGAAAACAACATAACTAAATGAGGTATTCAATCTTATTTGAGCTTTTGCCGAGAATGAAAGAGCTTTGAACGAAAACTCAGATTTTACAATGTAACGTCCAAATTTACGATTTTCAAGCCCGTTAGGGATGGGTTAGGGATTCGCGCTTACGGCGGCGGGATTTCCCCCGCCGCTGTAAAATCTTTTTCATCCCAAACCGGGCAAATCAATTTGGAATTACATTCTAAAATCAAACTTAAAACGCAGAAAAACCGCTTAAATAAGCGGTTTTTCAAGGAAAATGGTCGGAGTGACAGGGTTCGAACCTGCGGCCTGATGGTCCCAAACCACCCGCGCTACCAACTGCGCCACACCCCGATCTTTATTTATGATACTATTTCCGCAGACCGTTCCAATGATACAAGCGAGTGAACGGAATTTTAACTTAGTTCACAGATGAACCAGTTCATCCGTTTCCGTTGTGGAAATCAAATCAAAAGCTTTTATAGTATAATGGATTTTCTTGCTGTTTGCAATAGGTCATGGTAAGATAACAGTAAAATATTCCGAGGTGGTTTATAGGTCTATGAGAATGAGGAAGAAAAAGAATTTGGTTCCGCGTATGTTGCAGTGCCATTCGCTGCTAATGGAACAGCCGGCTGACTGCCGGGGCATCTGGCGGTCATTGCTTGGCGGCTCCTGCGGCCTGCGTCTGGAGCTAGGTTGTGGGAAAGGGCGCTTTACCTGTGAAACTGCGGCCGCGAATCCGGATGTGCTGTTTATTGCGGTGGAGCGTGTTCCGGACGCCATGATTATTGCAATGGAGCGTGCCCGCGCCATGCAGCTTTCCAATGTTTTTTTTATTGACACGGATGCCGCAAGGCTGCCTGACTATTTTATGCCGGACGAAGTTGACTTGATTTATCTGAATTTCAGCGATCCATGGCCGTCGAACCGTCACGCGCCCAGACGTCTCACCCATTCGAATTTCCTATCGCTCTATCGCGATGTGCTGAAAGATGGCGGCGAGATCCATTTTAAAACCGATAACGTCGATTTGTTTGAGTTCTCTTTGATACAGTTTCCAAAAGCAGGGTATGAACTGACGGAAGTAAGCCGCAACCTTCACATAAATGGAATATGCGGCGTCATGACGGACTATGAAGCGAAATTTTATGAGCAGGGCAAGCCGATTTGCCGGTGCGCGGCCAGAAAAATACCCGGCCTGTTTCCTCATATACCAGTGCGCCATGGATTTGACTCCAGAGCAGGAATATCGGAGAACGAGTTTGATCAGAAAAACAATTAGGAGATTGTGTTCAGGAAAGAAAAAGAATTGCTCCTAATTTATTGATAATTGCACGAAAATATAGTTGAAAACAGAATTATTATTGACATTTTAGTCGAATGGGAGTATCTTGAAACGTAGTTAGCCATAGCGAAGGCTATCACACAGAAAAAGTTAAAAAGGAAAAGGAGTGTATGGGATGAAGAGGCAAGCAACAGGCAGTGTGCAGCAACCAAAGATGAAATCCATCAAAACAAAGCTCCAAAAACTGATTATTATAACGGTAGTTCTTTCGCTGTTGATCCTAGGTGTGATATCCTGCATCATGAGTTATACCGCTACCATGTCGACGTTGAAGAACAGTCTGGAGGCGTCCAGCAAGGTGGCGGCGGAGCAGGTATCCTATCAGCTGCAGAAGACCAAAGACGTGGTGGAAACACTTGGAACCATGGCGCAGTTCAGCAGTGATAATACGACCGCGTCCATTGAAAATAAATCTCAATTAATTCAACGCTATCAGGATTATTATGGTTGGGAGTCCTCCGGTGTTTTTGGAACGGATGGAGTCAAAATTACCGACAGCAGCGTTGACATCTCGGACAGAGATTATTTTGTCAGCGCGCTGAGCGGCGAGACGTGCATCAGCGACCCAATTATCAGCAAGACCTCTGGGAAAATGCTGTTTACGGTTGCCGCACCCATATGGCAGGGGGGCATTCGCGACACTGCGATTACAGGTGTGATAGTCGCTTTCCTTGATATCAGCGAGTTGAGTGATCTGGTTTCCGATATCCATTTGAGCACCAACGGCTCTGCGTTTATTGTCAACGAGGCGGGCACCGTCATCGCCCACAAAAACTATGATCTGGTGACATCAGAGACGAATTTAATTGAACTGGCGCAAACTGATTCGTCAGCGCAGAAGCTCAGCGAAATGGTGCAGAAAATGACGGACGGAGAGACCGGCGTTATGAACTACACCTATAGTGGTGAGAACAAGGTCGCGGCTTACGCACCCATTGACGGAACCAATGGCTGGAGCATTGCTGTTAACTCTCCCGTCAGTGACTTTATGCCCAGTGTCTATGAGAGTATCGCGGTGATTGTGGTGATTCTGCTTCTCGCGATCATTTTTGGAACCATTATTGCTACCCGAACTGCGGTTGCTGTGGGGACACCCATTCAAAAATGTGCGGATCGTCTGGAAAAGCTTGCACAGGGTGACTTTCAGAGCGAGGTGCCCGTCGTTAAAACCAATGACGAGACAAAACGTCTGGCAGATTCCACGGCACTGCTGGTCAATAATCTGAAGGCGGTCATCGGAGATATTGACTATCTCATGACTGAGATGTCGAACGGCGTCCTGACCGCACGGTCCAAAGTCGGCGAGGAAGTCTACCTGGGAGACCTTAGTACGATTTTGATCGCCATGAAAAAAATGAATACCAAAATTTCGCAGGCGTTTCATGAAATTTCAACCGCCTCTGAGCAGGTCGCGTCCGGTGCGGAGCAGCTTGCCTCCGGAGCCATCAGCCTCTCCCAGGGAGCCACGGAGCAGGCCGCCTCGGTGGAGGAGCTTGCCGCCACCATCAGTGAAATTTCAACGCAAACGGAGGAAAACGCGCGCCACGCCGCCAACGCCGAACAGGATATTAAGCACCTGGGTGAAAATATTCAGCGCAGTGACAAGCAGATGAAGCAACTGATTAATGCGATGAACGATATCAACAGCGCGTCCTCTGAGATCGGAAAAATTATTAAGACCATTGAGGATATCGCGTTTCAGACAAATATCCTGGCGCTCAACGCCGCGGTGGAGGCCGCCAGGGCAGGAACGGCAGGCAAAGGCTTCGCGGTGGTAGCGGATGAGGTCCGTAATCTGGCGGGAAAATCCGGCGAGGCGGCCAACAGCACAACGGCGCTCATTGACCGGGCCATCCGTGCCGTGGAAGAGGGCTCCCATCTTGTGGGTGAGACAGGAACTTCACTAAATGAGGTTGTTTTGCAGACCGAAACCGTGGTGGAAACCATGAGTAAAATAATCCGGGCCACAGAGCGCCAGGCGCAGTCGGTCAGCCAGGTGACTGCCGGAATTGACCAAATTTCCAGTGTGGTTCAGAGCAATTCTTCCGCTGCGGAAGAAAGCGCCGCCACATCGGAGGAACTGTCGTCCCAGGCTGAACTGTTAAAGCAGCAGGTAAACACCTTTCAATTTTGATCTTTCTACATAACCAAACCGCTCCCCGGCTTTTGACGGGGAGCGGTTTATATTCTTCCAGGGCTTATGCCGATATATAAAAATTTTTTCTTACCATTCTCCCGCGGATCGGTTTGCCGATCAAAACCGCGAAAGAAGGATTGTTTTTTACTCCGCTTTTTGCTACAATACAACCAGACAAAGATTTTTGTGTTTTGTGAGCAGGTCACAGAAGAAGCGGAATATAAGCGCTATACTGTACACATCATAAAACTATTACACGTACACAAAACGTACAAAGGAGAGATGTATATGTCAGTCGTTGAGGTTACGAAGGATAATTTTGATACCGAAGTATTGCAGTCCACTCTGCCCGTATTAATTGATTTCTGGGCCGCGTGGTGCGGGCCGTGCAGAATGCTCTCCCCAGTGGTGGATGAAATCGCGGAGGAGACAGCCGATCTCAAAGTCTGTAAGATCAATGTGGATGACGAGCCGGAGCTGGCAAGCCAGTTTCAGGTGATGAGTATTCCCACGCTGGCACTGATTAAAGATGGCAAGGTGGTTGACGTATCGGTGGGTGTCAAGCCCAAAGCGGCAATTGTCAGCATGATTCAGGCGTAACAGAACCCCGGTCCGCGAAAAATCGCGGACCGGGGTTCTTGCTTGCAAACCCCGATCAGAGCGGCCGCCGTCCCGCCCCTTACAGATTTTTTCTGATCTGGGTAATCGCATTCTTCTCCAGTCGTGATACCTGCGCCTGGGAGATGCCAACCTCCTCAGATACTTCCATCTGCGTTTTTCCTTCAAAAAAGCGCAGATTTAATATATGCCGTTCCCGGTCGGAAAGCTTGGAAATGGCCTCCTTCAGCGCGATATGCTCCAGCCAGCGGTCATCGGTATTTTTCTGGTCGCAGACTTGATCCATGACGCAGATCGTGTCTCCGCCGTCGGAATAAACCGGCTCATATAGTGAAACCGGGTCGATAATCGCGTCCAGCGCGAACACGACCTCCTCCCGTTTAATGTCCAGCGCCTTCGCAATTTCGTCAATGGTAGGCTCTTTCTGATGCTCCGCCATATATTGCTCCTTGGCCTGCAATATTTTATAGGCTGTATCCCGCATAGAACGCGACACCCGCACGGCGCTGTTATCCCGCAGATAACGGCGAATTTCCCCTAAAATCATAGGCACCCCGTATGTGGAGAATCTGACCCCCAAATCCGGGTTAAAATTATCAATGGCTTTGATGAGGCCGATGCAGCCGACTTGAAATAAGTCGTCTACATTTTCACCCCGATTGGAAAATTTTTGGATGACCGAAAGCACCAGGCGAAGATTACCCGCAATCAGCTTCTCCCGCGCCTCCATGTTGCCCACTTTGGTTTGCCGCAACAATTCTTCCATCTCTGCGTTTTTCAGCACCTTAAGCTTCGATGTGTTGACTCCGCAGATTTCAACCTTGCCGCTGTACCCCATGTTGTTCCTCCTTCCACCGGGTATGTACCTGTCTCGGCGGCGAAGAAGGTGATCGTCCGTTGTTGAGGCTGTAATTTTGATTGTGCATTCAGTATTACCGAGTCAGAGGGTTTCATGCAGGGTAAGGGCCTACTTTATTTTTTTCCTCCAGACGTGTTTCGATGGAATTTTCACGATCCGGCAGCAAAAAACCGTCCCCATAGCCTTACGGTTACGGGGGCGGTTTTTATGGGATAGGAAGATCAGCGTGTCTCTCGCCGCTTATAGCTGGTGTGGAGCAGCTCATGAGCCCTGTGAGACAGAGGCTCATGAAAATAGTCCCGGTAAAGTGCCTGGACATCCGGATTTTCATGAGATTTTCGCAGCGGAAGGGACTGATCCAGCGCGTATAGCGCCTTAATTCGCCGCCTGCGGACTGCGTTGGTAGTACCGATGGGCTGTCCGCCGCCGCCGATGCAGCCTCCGGGACATGCCATGATTTCTACAAATGTATAATTTGCCTCGCCGCTTTTGACACGGCGGATGAGCTCGTCCGCGTTCTTCAGTCCGTGAGCCACCGCGACGCGGACAGGCGTTCCGTCCAAATCAACCGTGGACTCCTTGATGCCGTCAAAACCGCGAACCGTTTCAAAGTCCAGACGTGCCAGTGTTTTCCCGGTGAGTTTCTCGTAGGCGGTGCGCAGGGCGGCTTCCATCACGCCTCCTGTGACGCCGAAAATCGCGCCTGCGCCGCTGCCGGTACCGAGGGGGGAGTCAAACTCGCTCTCCGGTGCGTTGATCAGATCCACGCCCTCATAATGGATGAGCTTTGCCAGCTCCCGGGTGGTCAGCACCACATCCACATCACGGTAGCCGTCCCGCCCCAGCTCCGGACGGGTGGCCTCGAATTTTTTGGCGGTGCATGGCATGACCGACACCGATACGATATCCTTCGGGTCAATCCCTGTTTTTTCCGCATAATAGGTTTTGACCACCGCGCCAAACATCCCCTGAGGGCTTTTTGCCGTCGACAGATGGGGTAAAAGCTCGGGATGATGCTTTTCCGCATAGTTCACCCAACCGGAGGAGCAGGAGGTAACCAGCGGCAGCGTTCCGCCGGTTTGGATGCGGGAGAGCAGCTCGGAGGCCTCCTCCATGATGGTAAGGTCGGCGGCAAAATTGGTGTCAAATACCTTCTCGAAGCCCAGTAATTTCAGGGCGGTGACCATTTTCCCGGTGACCAGCTCGCCTGGTTCCATGCCGAACTGGTCGCCCAGGGAGACGCGCACCGACGGCGCCACCTGCACGATCACATGCTTGGACTTGTCGTGAATGGCGCGCCAAACGTCCGCGGTGTTGTCGGTCTCCACAATCGCGCCCACCGGGCAGACCAGTGAGCATTGACCGCACAGGACGCAGTCCGTTTCGTCCAGTGGCGCGTCGAAGGCAGTGGTAATGCTAAAATCCGCGGACCGCCCGCTGTAGGCAATGGCGGACACGCCCTGCACATCGGCGCAGACCTTGACGCAGCGGCCGCATTTGACGCACTTGGAGGGATCGCGGACGATGGAGGGATTGGTCACACGGATCGGCTCGTTCTTGGAGACGGAGGGGAGATCAGGCACCAGCAGGTTAAAGCGCTGGCAGAGCTTCTGAAGCTCGCAGCTGCCGTTTCTGGCGCACATCAGGCAGTTCTGCTTGTGGTCGGCCAGGATCATTTCCAAAACGCCCACCTGAGCGTCGTAGACCTTTTTGGTGTCGGTGAGTACCTCCATCCCCTCGGTGGCCAGCGCCGTGCATGAGGCCTGCAGCTTGCGCTGCCCGGCCACCTCCACCATGCACAGACGGCAATGAGCCTTGGCGGTCTGGTCCGGGTGGTAGCAGAGATGGGGAATATCGATATTCAGAAGCCGCGCGGCGTCGATGATGCGCGTTCCCTTTTCCACCTCCAGCGGGATATTGTTGATTTTAATGGTAACCTTACTCATCGGATGGCCACCTCCCTTTTGATTTGAAATGCGTCGGGGAAATGCTCCATCGCGGAGAGCAGCGCGGATTGCGCCGTCTCGCCCAGTCCGCACAAGGATGCGTTGCACATAATATTTGCGAATTTGGACAATGTGGCCACGTCCCGTAGCGTGTGCTCCCCGGCGGCAATCTTGTCCAGCAGCAGCTTGATATGCCGGTTGCCTTCCCGGCAGGGGGTACACTGTCCGCAGGATTCATGGCAGAAAAATTCCTGGGTCATGCGCAGAAAACCGACGACCGAGGTGCGGTTGTCCACCACCAGCACAGCGCCGGAGCCGATGGCGGTCAGCCCCGCCCGCTCCATATCACGGTAGGTGTAAGGGGTGTCCAGCATGGAGGGGGACGCGAGCCGCCCGGAGGCTCCGCCCAGCTGCACCAGCCGTATGGGACGGTTGTCCTGTGTCCCTCCCGCAAGATCATCGATGATCTCGCGGATGGTGAGTCCGAAGGGGATTTCAAACACACCTGGCTGTTTGACATTTCCGCAGACGGAAATCATTTTGGTACCGGGGCAGTCCCGGGTTCCCTGAGACCGGTAAAACCCCTGCTCATCCATCAGAAGCCCGGGTACAAGGGTAAAGGACTCCACATTGTTCATGCAAGTGGGAAGATGATATACGCCGGACTGCTTGATGTAGGGGGGCTTCAGGCGGGGACGCCCCGCCTTGCCCTCAATGGACTCCGAGAGCGCGGAGCCCTCACCGCAGACATAGGCTCCCGCGCCGGAATAGAGGTGAAGCCGGTAACGAAAGCCGCTGCCGAGAATGTCCTCACCAAGATAGCCTTTTTTCTCGCACTGGTCGATCGCGGAGAGCAGCAGGGGACGCAGGTGGGAATATTCCTCCCGCATGTAGATATAGCCGTCCTGTGCGTTGACCGCCCAGCCCGCGATAATCATACCCTCCAGCATCTGGAAAGGGTCGCGGGTTAAAATCTCCCGGTCCTTAAAGGTTCCGGGCTCGCCCTCGTCGGCGTTGCACACCACGCATTTCAGGGGCGCCTCCACATCCCGGGCCTGAGACCATTTTTTCCCCATGTCGTAGGCAGCCCCGCCCCGGCCCTGCACCTGATTTTTTGAGAGAACAGCGGCAATGTCGTACCCGTCCATGGTGAGAGCTTTCCGAAGCGCCTGAAAGCCGCCGACGGATTCATAGGAGTCCAGCGAGGAGGGGGCGTAGGTACCAAAATTCCTGGAAATAAACGATACCGTCTTAGCCATTGGATTCACCCTCCCGCATAAGCTCCTTCAGCGCGTCAATCACCGATTCCCGCGTGGACAGCCGCCCGTAAACCTTCCCTCCCGCACGGAACGCGGGAGAAACGTCACAGGCACCGAAACAGGGGACTTTTTCCAGGGTAAACCGGTTGTCGTAGGTGACCTCTCCGATGTCGATGCCTAGGATATCCTTGAGGGCCACATGGAGACCCTCGCTGTCATTGACCCGGCAGGGGGCGCTGTCGCAGATTTGAATGCAGAAGTGCGCCCGCGGCTGTGTGTACAGGCCCGCATAGAACGTGAGCACGTCGTAAATCTGTGTAATCTTGATATTCAGGCGCTTGGCCAGACGGTATGCGATGGGCTGTGTGATATAATGCAGGTCCACCGCGTCCTGAATATCCAGCAGGATGCCGATCAGTTTTTTGGGGTCATTGTCATGCCTTTGCAGAATATCATCCATTTTGTTTGCGAAATCATCGGTAATCTGTTCCGGAAACTGTTCAAATGTTTTCATGGGAATACTCCGTTAAATATATTTGTGCAAAATAGCCATTGTTAATATACTAACACACTTACATTTCTTTTTCAATTACACATTTTAATAATTCGCGTTTTCAAATAATATCTCTTTTGGAAACGCTTATATCCAAATGGTTATATCAGAAAGCAGCTGTAAGTTAGCCTTTGCACAAGGCAAAGACCGCGCTTTTGATAATATACTCCCCTCCGGCGCTTCAGCGGTGGCATTCGTCGAAGGACTTTCGCAGCTTTTCCAGCGCCTTCTTTTCAATCCGGCTGACATAGGAGCGAGAAATATTGCACATAGAGGCAATTTCCCTCTGTGTCATGGGAGGGCGGCCGTCCAGTCCATAGCGCATGCAGATAATGTTTGCCTCGCGTCCCTCCAGCAGCTCGCTCACCGCGCGGCGCACCTTAACACAGGCGTCTCTCGCGTCCAGTTCATCGAGCATATCGTCATCAATGCGGATCACATCCATCAGAGACAGAGAATCTCCGTCTCCGTCCGCATCCAGGGCATCGGAGAGGGATACCTCACCCGAAAGCTTCCTCTGCGCCCTGAAATGCATCAGTATCTCATTTGCGATTCTCACACAGCGGCTTCTGCAGGTGCTCCGGAACCGCCCCTTCAGGCGTCTCCGTTTCCGAGCCGGTGAGATATAGGTGAACCGTTTCGCCGTCCCAGGTGACCCTGCGGATCAGGGTACGGATGGCCGTTCGTTTCTCATCAACACTCATCACCTCGAATAATTGCCCGAACGAGGAAAGCTCACGGGCGGCGCGGTTTAATTCCTCCCCGGTCAGCAAATGTGCACTCGCCGCGTCCTCCGATTTCTCTATACACTGCCGCAGCTCCGCTTTTCGGCGCAGCAGCTGGTCGATTTGTTCCAGAACGTACGCTTCCGCCGCCGCGCTGGGCGCGCTTTGGAGCGCGTTCGTCAACTTCTGAAGCTCCTGCTCGGTCTCCTCCGAGGATCGGCGCAGCTGTGACAGTAAGGTATGGCGGCGGGGAGGCTCCGCGCGAATCGCCCTGCCTCCTGCCGATAGCCGGAGCTGCCACTCCGCCCGATCCTCAGAGAGTTCCTGGAGGGTTTCCATAACCAGCTGGTCTATCGCGGCTCCATCCGCATTTTTTACGGCACAGCTGTGAGAACGGCTTTTTTCCTTTAAAGAGCACAGGTAGGAATACCGGAACCCACCCTGGCCGTTGGCTCGCCCAGAGCGCTTGGGACGCATATAGTCGCCGCACCGGGCGCAGAACAGAAGCCCTGAGAGCAGCGCGTCATGGCTGCGGGGCTTCCGGTATCCGCTGTCCCGGTTGCGCTCCAGCTGTTCCTGGACGCGAATCCAGTCCGCCGGGGCAATCAGGCCGGGGTGTGCACCCACAGAGACAATCCATTCCTCCACGGGTCTGAGCTGATTGGCTTTGCCCTGCTTTTGGATGGTTCGGTTGTAGGCCATCATCCCCCGAGTGCCGTCAAATTCCGCTGGTGCTGAGAACAAGTCCGCTTCCTTCCGGAGGAAGTATTCGTAGGCCGGTGTGTCGGCAATCATATAAACGGGATTGGTCAGGATATTTTTGATGGTAAAGCGGGTGAAACGCTTGCCATTTTTCGTGCGGCAGGCGTGTTGGAGAAGATAGGTTTCCGTCTGAGTCAGCGAATTGGTATTCAGATAGCACTGAAAGATCAGCTGCACCAGCTCGGCCTCCTGGGGATGGAGCTTCAGCCTGCACGCCTTTTTGACTTTGCCGTCCACCGTGACCTTTTCCGTGCGCTCCGACAGATATCCGGTGGGGGTCACGCCGCCCAGCCAGCGTCCTGTTTTGGCTAGTTCGTGCATATTATCCCGTATCCGTTCGGCAATGGTTTCCCGCTCCAGCTGGGAAAAGACAGAGGCGATGTACATCATAGCGCGTCCCATGGGGGAGGAGGTATCAAACTGCTCCTTAATGGAAATAAATCCAATTTCCAGCGCGCCCAGATGTTCGATGAGAGACGCGAAGTCGGCAATGTTGCGGCTGATACGGTCCAGGCGGTAGCAGACAATGGCAGAGAATGCTTGGTTCTCCGCATCTGACATCATGGCACGGAAGCTCGGCCGCTCCAGCGTTCCGCCGGAAAAGCCTTCGTCCTCATAGACGACAATCTCCGCGCCGCTTCCGGAATGATGCGAAGCAATATACTGACGGCATAATTCCACCTGATTTTCAATGCTTTCCCCCTTTCCTGTAAACCTGGATTTTCTGGAGTAAATTGCAAATTTCCGCATACGCCCCGCCGCACCTCTTTCAATCTGATCTGATGTTTTCCCGCCTCACGATTGACAGGAATAGGTGAATGCTGATAGTATAAAGAATGGATTATAACCGTGAACGCTGTTGTTGGCATTGCCTGCCTCGGAAGATGGAAACCGGTGCGGGGATGTCTCGCGGCTCAGCATTTGTTTCGGCACTGTGCGTTATTGGCTGTATGCCAACATGACATTAATTTATCAAGGGAGAGACTGCAATGAAACGTTTAGAGAATAAAATTGCCATCGTGACCGGTTCCAATTCCGGCATAGGGAAAGCCACAGCCGAGCTGTTCGCCCGGGAGGGCGCGTCGGTGGTTCTGACGGCGCGCCGCCTGAATCTGCTGGAGGAGGTTGCGGAAACCTGCCGAGGGTACGGCGTGAAAGCGCTGGCCGTTCAGGCGGACGTATCCAAGCCTGAGGACTGCAAGCGGGTGATTGAGGAGACGATTAAAGCCTTTGGACGCATTGATATTTTGGTGAATAACGCAGGCATTGCGGACAAGCATCGACCCATTACGGAAACTGAGCCGGAATTCTGGGATTATGTCATTTCTGTTGACCAGACCTCTATTTTTTATATGTGCAAGGAGACTCTGAAATACATGGAGCCTGCCGGCTACGGGTCTATCGTCAATATTTCTTCCATCGGAGGCGTGTTCGGAAACTCCGGCATTTCTTATTCTGCCGCCAAGGCCGCCGTGCTTGGAATGACCAAGAATATGGCAATTCAATTTGCCGGACGGGGAATCCGCTGCAACGCAGTCTGCCCCGGCCCCACGCCCACAGCATTAAACACGCCGGAGGAGCTGGCAACCTTCTGCAAGTGGTTTGCCGATATCTGCGGCGCGCACATGGATACCTCCTGTCCCGAGGCTACCTCGGAGGACCAGGCAAACGCCATTTTGTTTTTTGCCAGTGACGAGTCCAAAGCGATTACGGGTCAGGTCATGATTGTGGACTGCGGAGCCACACTGTAAGCTTTTTGGGAGTATAGGCGGGCCGATGTCATGGATTTAGTACAGCTGAAGTATTTTCAAATGGTTGCGCGGATCGGAAGTTTGTCCAGAGCGGCGCAGGAGCTCTTTGTCACCCAGCCAAACCTGAGCAAGAGCATCGCTCGTCTGGAACGGGAGCTGGGCGTCCCGCTGTTTGACCACCGCAGAGGAAAGATCAGGCTCAATGAGTATGGAAAAGTATTTTTGACCAGTGTAAACCGCTGCTTTTCCGAGCTTGACGCGGGAGTCCACACCGTGAAGCGCCTCTATGACGCCGGACAGAACGTGCTTGCCCTGGGGTGCTCCATTGATGATTTTTTAACGGATGTGCTCAAGGAGTTTACACTGCTGCATCCTGAGATAGGAATTCGGCAATTCTGCTGTGAACCGAAGGAGCTGGCCCGGAGAATGCACGAGTGCACCATTGATTTCGCGGTGACGCCCCAGCCGTTTGCAGACGAGCTGCTGGCCTATGAGGAGCTGGGGCGCAAGGAGTTCATGATCTTGACCTGGGGAAATCATCCTCTGGCGCGGCGGGACTGCGTTGCCATCGGGGAGCTTGCGGGCGAGCGCTTCATCTGTGACCGTTCCCGCATGAGCGCCGATACGCTCAAACAGATCTGCGCGGGGTATGGCTTTGAGCCTGATATCGCCTTTGAGGTGGAGAACACCGAATTAATTTGCCGTCTGGTAGAAGGAAAGGCGGGAATTGCGTTCATGCCTATGGCCGGTCAGCTGATGAAGCTGCCGCAGGATCAACCAGACGGAGCAGGGCTTCGGTTTCTGCACATTCAGGACAATCTGCCACCAGCGCGGCTGGGGCTTGTCTACCGGAAGGACACTCCCTTTTCGGCCGCCGCAAATTGCCTGCGCGACTTTCTCATCTCTTGGATGGAGCGGGAGGATCAGCTGCTCCGTCAGTTCGGTTATATGAAATAGCGTGGCAAAAGGCCGCTACCCTAACACTGTTGGGGCAGCGGCCTTTTTTGATGGAATCCGGAACCTAGCCCAGACGGAAAAAGATTCCGTTTCGAAAAACACATGAACCGCTCAACGGCGGCGATTGCATCCGAGAATTCATGTTCAGGAGGATCACCGCATAAGCATGGGTGAATCCCGCAGCGGTTCGATGTCCAGATGGTTGAGTGCTATTCGCTCAACGAATATGGCCATGACATGATGTGGTATATGGGGATTATTGGAGTGTGAGCTATGGAAGTGATTGTACATTACCCCGAAACTGACGCACAGCGGGAGCAGCTTCGGAAACGCGTCTCCGCCGTGCACGCGGAAGTGGTCTGCCGCCGGCTTCAGATGCTCTCCTGTCCGGCGGAGCAAAAAAAAGAACTGCTGAAAAGGCTTCTCTCCGGCAGCCCGGACCCATAGGCGGCGCAATTGACGTCAGGCCGCTGTGATCGAATCGCATTTTCGATACAACGGCTTGCGTAAGTTGCCAGACGTACATTTTTTTCCGCTTTGAAGGTCGAGATTCCTTTAATCAGCCCAATCGTTCCAATGGAAATCAGATCATCTTGGTCGCCCATTTGCGTGTAATATTTTTTTAACGGACCAAGCGAAAGGACATTTTTTATGGAAATCCAGCGGACAAGCCGGTTTCCAAATTTGTAACCGGGAAGTGTTACACCACTGGGAAGTGATGCTGTAAACAGCGCTTCGCAGGAAAACCGCCGCTTGAGAGCGGACGCGCGCCTTCATATAACTGACTGATCCCGCCTGAAACGGTTCATAATAGTTAAAATGGAGGCGCGAATATGAAATTTTTGTGGGAACAGGATGTCACTCCACCCGGCTTTCCGGCACTGGAGGGCGACCAAGAGACGGATGTGTTGATCATTGGCGGCGGCATGGCGGGTATTCTCTGCGCATTGAAGCTCCAGGAGGCGGGCGCGGATTATCTCCTCGTGGAAGGCAAAACAATCGGCGGCGGCATCACGAAGGGCACCACCGCCGTGCTTACGGCGCAGCACGACACGCTGTATCAGGATATGATCAAAAAATTTGGAAAAGACAGGAGCGCACTTTATCTGAAGGCCAATCTCCGGGCCGTGAAGCGATTCCGGCGGCTCTCGGAGCGCATTTCCTGCAATTTTGAGGATAAGCCCTCCGTCATGTACTCCCTGCACGACCGGATGCTGATGGAGCGCGAGACAGCGGCCGTCAGGTCTTTGGGCTTCGACGCGGAGCTGACCGCCGACACACCTCTGCCGTTTCCCGTGGCCGGGGCGGTGCGTTATCCCGGCATGGCGCAGTTCCATCCGCTGAGGTTCCTGTACGGCGCGGCAACGGGACTCAATATCTATGAAAACACCTTTGTGCAGGAGCTGGACGGCACCGTGGCCGTCACTGAGCGCGGGCGCATCCGCGCCAAAAACGTCATTATCGCGACACACTATCCCTTTGTAAATGGTCACGGGCTGTATTTCATGAAGCTTTTCCAGCAGCGCTCCTTTGTCATCGCGCTGGAGAACGCACCGGAGCTGGGCTGCACCATCGAGGACGCTGCGGAAAACGGCGTTTATCTGCGAAACTATAACGGCCTGCTGCTGGTGGGCGGCGGCGACCGCCGCACCGGCGGAAAGGGCGGCGGATTTGCTATGCCCAGAGCCTTCGCTAAGCGGTACTTCCCGGAGGCACGAGAAAAATACGCCTGGGCCAATCAGGACTGCGTCAGTCTGGACGGCGTGCCGTATATCGGGCCGTACAGCGCGGGACTGCCGGATGTTTACACCGCCTCTGGTTTTAATCTATGGGGAATGACCACCTCTATGGTGGCCTCGGAGATTTTAGGGGATATGGTTATGGGCCGGGAGAACCCGTTTGCCCCAGCCTTTGCGCCGGATAGGCGCATGTTTACAGGGCAGCTCTTTTCCAATATGGGCACAACTCTGCTGAATTTCGTCACGCCCACCGCCAAGCGCTGCTCTCATCTGGGCTGCGCGCTTAAGTGGAATCGGTCAGAGCGCAGCTGGGACTGCCCTTGTCACGGTTCGCGCTTTGACCAGCACGGGCGGCTAATCAATAACCCAGCCATGAAGGACAGCCATGTGGAATAAGGGCTTTGAGGGCTGGTACTTTAAGCATCAAAAGGGCGACGACACGGTTGCCTTTATCCCGGGAAGAGCGGAGAGCGGCGCGTTTGTGCAGATGATCTCGGCGGACGGCTCCCGTCAGTTCAACGTGCCGGAACTGTCGGTGGACGGCGACATTATCCGCGCGGGCGGCTGCCTTTTTTCGCACCGAGGCTGCCGGATCGACCTGACGGGCGTTTACGGAGAGATCACATATGGCAGGCTCACGCCGCTGCGCTCCGATATCATGGGGCCGTTCCGATTCTTCCCCATGGAGTGCCGTCACGGCGTCATCAGTATGGCACATACCCTCTCGGGCAGCCTGTCGATAGACGGCAAGCCGCACGGATTTGACGGCGGCAACGGCTACATTGAAAAGGACAGCGGTACGTCCTTCCCACGCTCCTACCTGTGGCTTCAGTGTGGCGACTTTCCGGAACCATGTAATATCATAATGTCGATCGCTCATATTCCGTTTTTCGGCGTGAGCTTCACCGGCTGCATCTGCGCGATTGTATATCGGGGGCACGAATACCGCCTTGCAACCTATCATGGCGCGCGTATCCATGCGGCTGGCGCGGAGCACGTCTGCCTTTCTCAGGGTCATCTGCTGCTGGAACTTGATATGCAGCCCTCGCACAGCGGCCATCCACTTCGCGCGCCCGTGCGCGGCAAAATGTCCGGCACGATACGCGAAAGCAGCAACGCCGCCGTTTGCGCGCGCCTTTGGAATCGCGGAAAGCCTGTGTTTGCCCTGCGCAGCGGCCACGCGGCGTATGAGTATGTGCCAGAAAATCGCGATGGCACGGCAATGCCCGGAAAGCCATGACAGGCTTTCCGGGCATTATGCTTCTGGATATACTCAAACGCCAAGCTGCCTCCGCCCGGTTGGTAAATCAAAATCCCAGCTCGAGTCAATTTTCGCGCCGCCCGGCATTTGGGCGGTCAGGTCATTCTTCAGACAGATGAGGTTTTCCATACACTCGCATCAAAGAAGTTTTATTTTGTGTCAGATCACGTTTCATAATCTGTGACTTTGGAATTTTCCTGAAATAGATGCCTGTTGTAAAGTATGTCCGTCAATTTTATCTAAGAAATCTCGCTTCCTGCTGTTAGCAGCTAACTCCAACTTGCTATCCAGAATATAAAAAGTAAAAACATAAGTATGGATCGTCTTGAATGGCGGCTTTGGGCCTTTATATCTGTGCCTTCCGTAGGCAATTCCTTGAACGGCACCATTCAGGCGGTCAACATATTTGCCATGTGATATACCTTCTGGGATAAGATCCTGCACCGGTATATTCCATATCACCCAATGATTATAGTTGGGAAATAGGGGGTGTGACGCATCATCCAAAGTAATGGCAACAGATTTTGCAGCGGGGTTTATATCAGCTAATTCAAAACCTGGTGATACGTCTTCCCCACGGGCTGTATAACGTTCAGGCATCCAATTGCCTTCGTCAAATGCGCTGCTTTTGACCTTTAATATTTCCATGTATTAATCTCCATAAATATAGTCCTACTCCTTTAATTTCGCTTCTAAATAAACAAGGGGAAAAGCCGCTTTAAGTACCTTCCACGTTTGCACAGAAAAACCGTTTTGATTGATGAAGTCAACATACTCTTCCGGTTTCCATTTGGAGTAGGTTTCAAATCCAATCATCTTCAGCAAAAAAGCGTTTAACTGCCATGTGGAATCCCTCAAGTGACCATGTGAAAAGGTAGGCGCTATCAATAGGCCTTTTGGTTTTAGGACTCTTCTGATATTTGTTAGGACAGCTACCGGATTTGGCATGATGTGAAGAGCGTTCGATATGATTACCGCGTCAAAAGTCTGATCTGGAAAAGAGAGCGCGGCAGCGTCTTCAACTGAAAAATGCACGTTGTCAGATACTCTTTTTTTCATTGCGGCCTCAATCATTTTGGGAGATAAATCAGTCGCCGTAATTGATTGCACGGAACCCGCAATATTAACTGCAATTAACCCAGTGCCCGTTGCGATTTCAAGCACATTCATCTCTTTCGTAAGTGTCCCTGATATAAGTCTGTATAGTTCCGAGTAGGCCAAACGGCTAAACTTGTCTACCTCAACATCATATAACTTCGCGTAGCGATTCCAAAAATTTATATTATTTCGATCTTTTTTCAAATTTATCCCCACTTTATAAGCATATTATGGTCATATTGATTGAAACCAATCAATTGACCATCAGCGCCGCTTTGTCAGACAAACAAAAAGGGCATTCTCTTTGGAACATCAGCAGGCAAGCCTATTTTCGGAAGTATAACCGCGAAGTGATATCCCACCGGAATGTGGTAATTTAATATTTCATAAAATCCGAAATTGAAGAATCTTTGAGCATACTTCCACCATGGTTATCGCGGTCATACACGTCAATCTCCCAAAATGCAAAAACTAAAGAGGTTCATGTTAAAATTTATTGCCACTATGTAGCTGAGGTGATTCTGCGACATAGCTCGGTAATAAAATAATTAAAACTTGAAGAGTTGTTTGAATTTACATTCATATGTACGCCAATGTTCTGAGCCAACTCTGCCTTTTTTTCCAATTTCCACAAACTGTTCCTTGCCATAGCTATCATGAACTCAAAGAAGGACAAAAGGCATGGTGCTCACAGCGCTGATCTTTCGCCTTGCATAAAGCTCTAAATCAGTTATGATACGTTCAGTGCTGAGATTGCCCTCAAAAAGTGTCTGCATCCGGCTGTTATTATCAAAGATGACATAGACCGTCTCCGTGTAGGCGGTCTTACCAAACTTTCTCATAAGCCAGGTCTTGCCAACCTGACGCGCCCTCTGATAAGGAGGTTTTTTTATTTTTCCTCTGCTTGCATATGAGAATCTGTTCCATCGCAGTCCAGATACATATAAACGCACCTCAGTTGCTGTATTATCCATATCATACCACGATGGTTCAAAAAAACAATCGACTTTTTATTGATTAATTACATTTAATCAAATGACTATAGCATCGTCTCCATTGGTAATACCTCTTTTATTCGACTAAACTGAAAGAGCCACTCACGTTCTTCAGTTGCCCAAAGGAGGTGAACACATGAATTCCTGGGAAGAAATGATTTGGGACGGTTATAACATTCTGGATATGCACGAGAAAGTCGCCATCAAACAGTTCGAAACAGACTCCGGCAAGATTATCAAACTAATCAAGACGATCCTGAAAAACTCATACATTGAAAAAATATATCAACAGAGAAAGGAGGGCTGACAATGTCCGAAAAAGTGTATTGCCTCTATAGCGTCTCCACCATGAAGCAGGTGGATTACGACGAAACCCATCAAATCGACATCCCTATGCAGCGTAACGCCTGTCATGCATTCGCCAAAAAATGGGTTGGATGATTGTGCACGAAGAGCAGGAAGCCGGAGTTTCTGGTTTCAAAGTCAGCGCAGTTCGGCGGGATAAGCTACAGCTTATCAAGGAATACGCATCCCAGGGCAAGTTTGATATACTGCTGGTCTTCATGTTTTACCGTATCGCAGAAAGGCGGATGAAAGTCCCTTTATCGTTGAATGGTTTGTTCGTAACGGCATACAGGTATGGAGTGTACAGGAAGGTGAACAGCGTTTTGAAAATCATGTGGATACGTTGCTCAATAATATGGTTTAAGGGTATTGCTTGTTTGGGAGCGCAAAGCCTCGGCTTGACAGCCCCTCAACCGGAGAGATGCAATTACAATTGAATAGCCAGGAAATCCAGTAAAATCAAGGATTTTCGAACACATGGGGGTATAGCTCAGCTGGGAGCGCAAGCAAGCCTATTACGATAACATATGACAACCGAAGCCTAACAAATTAAAGCAATTTGCATAAATTACTGGTGATGGTAATATTTGGGGGATTAGCTCAGATGGGAGAGCGCTTGAATGGCATTCAAGAGGTCACCGGTTCGATCCCGGTATTCTCCACCAAAAGCCGCTGTATGCGGTAACAAATACGGATGGCTTAGGCTGTCCGTATTTGTTTTTATAGCGGGGTGATGGAGTGTTCGATAGTTCAGTAGATTGCAAAAAAGGTGAAACGCCAATGACGGATTATCAATTTCAGCGTTATGAGGAATTACGAAATGAAAATGAAGCGTTGAGGCGTGAAGTGGCCGCTTTGCGTGGGAAAAGCGGGTTTCCGTCCGAAAACGGTATGACTGATTACCAGTTCAGACAGTTTCTTGAGCTGCTATATGAAACCCTGAAAACTAACTTTGCGGCGGGAAAAACGCAGGATGAAATCCTGTCCGCCTTTGCCGACCTCATGAAAGCCCCTGACCCGACAGTGTAAAGTAGAATAGCGGGCCCGCTGAAATCTTCGGATTTCGGCGGGTTTTATTTTGTTTCAGGGATATCGCAATCAATGTTAAACTGCGACAGGTCTATGTTGAAGTCGATGTGAATGTCATAGTCCGGCCCTACTTCGATGCGGTTGATCAGATTGGCGACGATCATCTTCTTTGCCGGGAGGTCTGCCACGTCGTACAGCTCCGTCCATGAAATGACTTCATCGTACTGCGCCTGCATTTCTTCCATGCGGTATTTGCAGCCGTCCAGTTCCCGCTTGGCCTTGTCGCGGACGGCCTCAACATTGGCGAGTTCTTTTTCGGCCTCCGTTATCAACTCATTGAGCAACTCGGGAGAAAACTTGCTTTTACCGCGAATGGCTTTCAGCACTTCAGATTTCAGTTGGGCAAGGTCAGTTGCCGCTTTTGTATATTCGCGCTGTGCGGCCCTGTAGCGGCTTTCATGCTCCTGCTGTAATGCGGAGAGGCTGGAGCTAACGACTTCAGTTTTACTGATGCTTTTCATACTGCTAAAAACATACCGTATTACGCTGTCAATCAGGCCGTCAAGCCGATTGGCTGAATAACCCGTCTGTCCTTGACAATCGGTCTGCTTCCTCGTTTTGCCATAGCACACATACCGGAGCTTTTTTAGCTTCACGCCGTCTTCCTCGATATACCTACCGTTTGTGGCAACGACGAGCCGGGAACCGCAGCAGGCGCAGTACACTTTACCGTTTAGCAGGCAGCGGCTTTCTGTGTGCATCGGATAGGTACGCTCGTCGGCAGCATCAGCGGCACGTTTTGTCAAAATATCCTGCGCCATTTCAAAGGTACGGGGCGGGATGATCTGCAACGCATCTATCACTGGAGAATGGCTTTCACCGCTCCGCAGAACGCCGGTATAGGTCAGGTTCCGTATCATGCCGTTGATGCTGGCGTGATGCCAGTTCTTACCCGCCCGTGTCTTGATACCTTCCTCGTTTAGCAGGGACGCAATCTTGTGAACGCCGCAGCCATGCCGCACGTAAAGGTTAAAGATTTTACGGACAATGACCGCTTCGTCCTCATTGACGGCAAGGTTTTTCTTCTCGTTCTTTTTCTTGTCCAGCCGCCCGCATTTGACGAGCGTGTAGCCGTAGGGGGCGTTCCCGCCCTTATAGTAACCGTCCTCGACAAGCAGCCCCAAACTGGCTTTCGTGCGGATGGAGGTCTTTTCGCTCTCTCCGTCTGCTTGCCAGAAGCGGATATAATTCATCAGCTTATCGGTGTGGTTGTCGAAGCGTTGTTCGCCCTCCTGGGTACTCCAAACGTGGACGCCGTTTCTGGCAAGCCACTCCACAACGAACGGGGTTTCATCGGCAATCCTGCCGATGCGGTCAAACATGAACACAAGGAAAATGTCAAACTTTTTCGCTCTGGCAAGCTCCTTGATAACCTGAATACTGTCCCGTTTGTCGGCGCGGACTTTGTGACCGGATACGCCGTCCTCCCGTTCCTCATGGACGAGAACCCACCCCTGCTGTTCCAGAAAGCGGCGGCACTCGCGGCGCTGCATGGGGATATCCGCTTCGTTCCGCTCGTTGTATGTAACCTGCTTATCGGTGGAAACGCGGTACAGGCATAATGCGCGCCTGCCTATGTCCGCTTCGCATGGGATATAGTTGCGGATGTTGACTAACTCGCTGTCCCGAATATCAATCACGGGCATAACCGTCAAAATAGTTTTAGCTGTAGCTGTATTGGTATAATTCATAAATCAATCCATCCTCTCATTTTTTGTGAAGTGAGATGACAGATTGATGCGCCGTGTTCAGTTGTCAAAGTACATGTAAAAACTATCGTCTTTACTTATACCTATTATCTCACTTTTGGCCGCTTGTGTCAAAAAACCCTTGCGCCATCTGACTTATCGGCTGCTTGGTCCTGTAAGCGGATAAGAGGATTTCCTGGACTGTTTTCAGCGGGTCTTCCGTTCCTTTCGGGGATGATGAAACGGATACGGAACACCCGTCGATAACAAGCAAAAGGTCGGTTTCCCGCCTTGCTTGCGTATGAATGTTTTGTTCCAATATATGATTCATATTTGATTCTCCTATTTAATAGAAAGAACCGCGTCGTTTGCTTATTTAAGCGGCACGGTTCCTTATACCTCGCGCTTCGAGCGAAGTGCCCTCTATACTTGGGTAAGGTAATGAGTCTCAAACTGAGACGCATTTACGCTCGTTTATAGGCAAAGGACAGCCGCGCCTAATTAGTCTTGTATCGTCATGAATATAGCGCACTTGGGCGCGGCTGTCCTAACTTGTTTTTCCTTTTATATCACCGTATTTGCCACGCATCCCCGGCGATAGGGATATTGCAAGGCCGCTACTGGCGTAGCTGTCATAACTCCGCGATACCGCTGCTTGTCGGGCTGGCGAATATCGCAGGGCTCCCCCCAAGTCTTTAGGAGGTCGTGAGAAAGTATCATTGTCCCCCGCGCTGTCATCGCGCCCGGTGTACCAAACCGGGTCTAAGGCTAAACGCTTCTCGCTCGAATAGCTTGTCCGTCATACCTCCTTTATCAAGCTATCGTCCCGGCGACGCGCCTTATATCGCTGACCTTTCGGCCACGCGGGTTTTGTGCCTGCAATATGTATATTCAATTTTCAAGCTGCAAGAAGGAGCTAAAATATCTCTCTTCGCTTATCACAGAAAAATGGGTCTTTTTACCCCCTGTTTTAGA
>Ga0316604_10000378_pt1 | contig 58496 bp, 44 predicted proteins | sample OWC_soil_day20_C_FD_207650 | JGI IMG/M metagenome (GOLD analysis project Ga0316604, IMG submission 207650) | Wetland soil microbial communities from Old Woman Creek delta, Ohio, United States - OWC_soil_day20_CT | ecosystem: Environmental > Terrestrial > Soil > Wetlands | place: USA: Ohio...
GTCGACTTCCGCTACACCCGCAGCTTCCGCGCAGAGCACGGCGAAAAGGGTGGCAGCACTGATTGCTATGGCAAGGGTGGTGCAGATCTGACCTTGCGCATGCCCGTCGGCACGCTGATCAGGAACCATGAAACCGGCGAACTGATCGCCGATCTGGATGCGGATGGCAAGTGCGTACTGATTGCTCAAGGCGGCAAAGGCGGTCTGGGTAACCTGCACTTCAAGAGCAGTACCAACCGCGCCCCACGTCAGAAAACCAATGGCGAACCCGGCGAACAGTTCAGCCTTGCGCTGGAGCTCAAGGTACTGGCCGATGTAGGCCTGCTGGGGATGCCGAACGCAGGCAAGTCTACGTTCATCCGCGCGGTCTCAGCCGCCAAGCCCAAAGTGGCCGGCTACCCTTTCACCACACTGGCACCGAATCTCGGCGTAGTCCGTACCAGCGAAGGCCGCAGCTTCGTGATCGCCGACATCCCGGGCTTGATCGAAGGAGCCGCTGAAGGCCTCGGACTGGGGCACCGCTTCCTGCGCCACCTGCAACGCACGAATGTATTGCTGCACCTCGTTGACCTTGCGCCCTTCGATCCGGATGCAGATCCGGTACACGAAGCGCGCGCCATCGTCGAAGAGCTCCGCAAGTACGACGAACAGCTTTTCCAGAAAACCCGCTGGCTGGTGCTCAACAAACTCGATCTGATTCCCGAAGAAGAGCGCGATGCCCGTGTGCGTGCCTTCCTCGATGCCTATGGCGAGCCAGAACGCTGGTTTGCCATATCCGGCATCAATGGGGAAGGCTGCCAGAAACTGATCTTCGCGATTCAGGATTTCCTGGATGCCCAGCCCAAGCTCTCCGACGAAGAAAAGCTCGCTGCCGTCAATGGAGGCCCTGAGCCCTATCCGGTCGGCAAGGCCGATGAAGAAGAGGATGAGGACGAAGATGACGACGACTATGACGGCGAAATCATCTACGCTCGCTGATTAAAAACCGTAGCCCGAATGAAGCGTAGCGGACTCCGGGAGCGTCACGACGCACGATCGAAGAATCTGGACACCATGCGCAATACCATCCGCACTGCTCGCCGCCTCGTCGTCAAAGTAGGCAGCGCCCTGGTCACCAACAACGGCGCCGGCCTTGATTTGGCCGCCATCGATGACTGGGCGCGCCAGATCGCCGCCTTGCGTGCGGAAGGACGCGAAATCGTGCTGGTTTCCAGCGGTGCAATCGCCGCCGGCATGCAGCGTCTGGGCTGGAGTGAACGTCCGGCAGAAACCCATGCGCTGCAGGCCGCTGCAGCGGTCGGCCAGATGGGTCTGGCACAGGCTTACGAAGGTGCCTTCAGCCAGCATGGTCTGAAGACCGCACAGATCCTGCTGACCCACGCGGACTTGGCTGACCGCCTGCGCTACCTGAATTCACGTTCGACACTATCCACCCTGCTGGAACTCGGCGTCGTGCCGATCATCAACGAGAATGACACCGTCGTTACCGACGAAATCAAGTTCGGCGACAACGACACACTGGGCGCGCTCGTCGCAAATCTGATCGAAGCCGATGCACTGATCATCCTGACCGACCAGAAGGGTCTGTACACCGCTGATCCGCGCAAAGACCCGAGTGCCACATTGATCTCAGAGGGACAGGCAGAGGACCACCGCTATGAAGCCATGGCGGGAGGCGCCGGCAGTGGCATCTCGCGTGGCGGCATGATCACCAAGATCCGCGCCGCCCAGCGCGCCGCACGCAGTGGTGCGCACACCCTGATCGCATCTGGTCGCGAAACCGATCCGTTGATCCGCCTCGCCGCAGGGGAAGTGCTCGGCACCCTGCTCTACGCATCCAGCACCCCCCTGGCAGCGCGCAAGCAATGGCTCGCCGACCACCTTCAACTCGCCGGCACCCTGGTATTGGACGATGGTGCAGCACGCGCACTCAAAGCGGGCGCCAGCCTGCTACCGATCGGTGTCATCAGCGTGGAAGGCGAGTTCGGGCGTGGCGCTGCAGTTGCCTGCTGTGACCAGGCCGGCGTAGAGCTCGCCCGCGGTCTCTGCAACTACGCCAGCACTGAAGCTCGCCGCATCGCCCGCCACCCCAGCAGCGAGATCGAAACCCTGCTGGGCTACAGCGATGAGCCTGAGCTGATCCACCGCGACAATCTGGTACTGCATTAGTCGCCCGTCACTCAAGCAAACGGCCCGCATGACGGGCCGTTTTGTTTGGGCTCTACACAAGCCACTACGCTCAAATCAATTTGAGTCCATGCAACAACACAATGGCAATCAGTACCGGCGCAACCCAACGTATCAGTGTGAACACAGTGCTCGCCAGCAACGCATTGTGTAGCACATCGGCATTGCCCAATTGCTCGCGCAAGCGCTCACCGCATCGGCACGTGTCACTCGACCCAGCGTGATCTCCACAATCATCACCGGCAACCCCACCAGCAAGGTCACCAGCAGATATACGGCCAGAAATCTTGCGCCGCCATTGGCCCCGGTCAGTGCCGGAAACCCAGAGATTACCCAACCCGACCGCGGACCCCAGCGTGGCCACCAGCACCCCGAAACGGTTCGAAAATCCATCCCGCTTAACTTGCGCCATCACTCCATCACTAACCCTGTCCCCTTTAGCGCCGGCTAAAGGCCGGCTCAAGGCCGGTCGTGTGTCCTGCTTGTTGCCCATTCAGGGCCGCGTTGCGCTGCCATACGCATCCTGCAGCGAAATCGCAGTTTTACTCGACTACATCGAAGCATCTGGGCTGATTCACCCCGGCTATTTCGTATCCAGATGATCCATCAGCGCAGGCAATAAACGCTCGCGCACCAGCCCTGCCCAGTCATTGCGGGCTGCTTGTCGGAACAGCCGCGCACTCGGATACCAGGGTGAATCACGGTCTCCCCCCTGCCAGCGCCAGTCAGGCGTGTACGCAAGCAAGGCCCATACGGGCTTGCCCAGCGCACCCGCCAAATGCAACACGGCTGAATCCACCGATATCACCAGATCAAGCTGTTCAATCGCAGCGGCCGTGTCGGCAAAATCTCCCAGCTCAGCCCCCAGATCGTTCAACCACGGCATATTCCTCCAGCTCGCCCGGTCCTCGATACCAACGTCCTTCTGCAACACAAAAAACTGCGCGGGCAATTCGCCCAATGCCTGCAGTTGTGCCAATGGAATGGCACGCATCGCATACGGCCCGTTGTCACTGCCGGAAAAAACCAGCCCGATCCGCTGCCGGGATGCAGCGCCCAGTCGCGCCTGCCATTTGACGCGATAGGGAAGAGGGACCTCCAGGTACGGCACACGGGCCGGCAGACTTGCAAGCGTCACACGCAGCGCATGCGGCAAGCTCATCACCGGGCACTGATAATCGTAAGCCGCAAAACGCTCACGCCCCGTAACCACTTCTACACCCGGCAAACATGCCAGCAATGGTTTCAATGCGGCATGCACCGCAAATTGCACCCGCACGCCTTGCCGAGCAAGCTCCCGTACGAAGCGTGCATACATCAGGACATCACCAAAACCCTGCTCGGCATGCACCAGCAGGCGTTTGCCTTCCAGTGATTCGCCCTGCCATAAGGGCCCCGGCACGTTGTGCGGACACATCAGCCCGCTTTGCCAGCGCGCTTCAAAATCAGAAAATCCACCGGCATAGTCACCCAGTGCCAGCCTTGCCAGAGCACGATTCCAGACCGACAAGGCGGTCCCTGGGCGCAGAACCAATGCGCGATCATAGGCCGACACCGCATCCGCCCATCGTCCACATGCCGCCAGCGCATTTCCCAAGTTGTGGCAAATCTCGTGACTATCCGGGGCAAGGCCTCGCGCACGCTCCAGATAGGGCAAGGCTTCTTCGCTCAGGCCGGCATCCAGCGCTGCGTTGGCTGCTCCCAGCAAGGCATCAAGCCAATCCGGCGCTTGCTGCAAAGCCTTCCTGTGCGCGAGCAGCGCTTCATCAAACCGCCGCATGCCGCTCAGCACCTGTCCTTGCACACGCCATCCCGTCGCACTGCTCGGATCAAGCTGGCATACACGTTCAGCCCAGGCCAGTGCTTCCACATGCCGTCCCGCCAGGAGATGAATGCGTGCTTGTGGCAGCATGGCGGCAGGATTGTCCGGCCGGGCCGTCAGACTGTGTCCGAACGCAGTCAACGCTTCATCGACACGCCCCAACCCTTGCAAACACAACCCGGCATTCAGCCAGCCTTCGGCGCTTGCAGGATTCTCAGCACACACCTGCTCACACAGTGACAGCGCCTCAACCCAGCGCTGACCCGCCACGAGTACGCCCGCCAGGTTGACCAGAATCGATTCACGCCCCGGCGCCAGGCGCATCGCTTCGCGCAAACTCTGTTCAGCTGAAATCCAGTCTTCTGCTTCCTGCTGTGACAACGCGGCCAGGAAATGCGCCCGCGCCTGGGCCAGATTGTCTTGTGCTGCGTCCACTCTTTTCCTTTCTTTCTTGCAGCCCGTACCTCAGCAACTTCTGCGGACGGAACGATTCAAGCCGGCCGCGTATCTTCTGCCACTACCCACTCGAAACCACGCCGGCTCATCTCGGCACGGATTTTCTGCATCACTTCCAGTACCACTGCCGGCTCACCCTTGGCGCCAAGTTCGATGTAGCCGCGTTGCTCGGCCGTGCTCAAACTGGGCAGACTGAAAATCGTCACCGCGTGCTCTGCCTCCAGCGCCTCCATGAACGCGATCAACTCGCCTTCGCGCGCTTGATACACGAGAATCGATGCCTCGCTGTGCGCGCGGGTGTGATGCAGGTCGGCAAACCAGTTGTCCAGCACCCATTCCATCATCGGCCAGGACATCTCCGGAAAGCCCGGCAAGAAGTGATGCAGACCCAGCGCAAAGCCGGGGATGCGATTGTACGGGTTTGGAATGATTCGGCTACCCACCGGAAACTCGCCCAGACGCAAACGCAGCGGGGTGACTTCGGAACCAAAGCGCGTACGGATCGCTGCTTCGGCCTCCGGATGCAAAGCGAGCGCCACCTCCGCTGCGGCGGCTGCACACTGACGCGTGTGATCGTCGGGTGTGGCGCCGATGCCACCGAAAGAAAACACGATGTCGCCGCTCGCCATGGTCTGCTGCAGAAGCTCAGTCAGACGCGGTCGCTCATCGCCACAATAACGCGCCCAGGAAAGCTGCAAACCCCGTACAGCAAGCAGCTCGATCACCTTGCTCAAGTGCTTGTCCTGCCGCCGGCCAGAGAGGATTTCATCGCCGATGATGATTGCGCCAAATGCCATATGCTTACCCCTTCTTTCAATCCAGGTGATTTCTGTTGGAGCGGGCACGGCCCGCGAAACCGGAAGTCTGCACGCCCCCCGTTTCACCTGTGGGAATAATCCTTCGGCAGCGCTGCGCGTGCTGATGCCCGATCATTCTCAGCGGTTTATTCGCGGTCAATGGCCGCTCCAACAACGACTTACGCCTCCACATCCCGCAGCGGCAGCGCCCGCTCGCGGCGCAGCGCTTCCAGCAGGTAATGCACGAAGGCCAATCCGCTCCAGGCTGGCACCACGAAATTCAGAACGGGTACAAAAGCCAGCACCCCGGCCATAAGCCCCAGCAAGGTCAGATCTGTCTTGTAGCGTTGAGGCAGGCGTACCAGCTCGTCGGCATCGGCATGACTCATCAACGCGTCATAACTGAAGCAGCGCTGGTTCAGACGCGCCGAGAGCAGCACCGAAATCACCAGCCCGGCACCGGGAATCAGCCACAGCGGCAGACTCAGGAGCAAGCAAACGAGGAAGAACACAAGCGCCAGCAGAGTGGTGCGCAGACTCCCCCACTGCGAGCCGCCAGCCCGGCGCTGCAGATCAGCGTAATCGCGTGCAGCCACGCGTTCCAGCATCAGCGGCAGGGCTACGGTCGCGAGCAGCAGGAGCGCGCTGACATAGATCAGCGGCAACACCAGACACCACAACAGGATTTGCAGCAGTCCGCCCACCGCCAGATGCGTCCAGGCGCCACTCGCCACGAACCATTTGCCCAGCAGCGGCACCCCGGGCAGCAAGGCCTCGCCCGCCGCCGCCAAATCGCCGATGAACAGAATGCCCAGCACAACCCAGATCAGGGCAGAAAGCAAGGCCGGCCACAGCAGATGCCAGAGCATGCCGGGCTGGATGAGGCTGCGGATGGCACGCATGGACGCCAAGAGAATCTGACTCATCTTGTTTCCCCTATGAAACCGCGCGAATGCCCTCCAGCGCCGGTTGACGCAGCACACCGCGCACGCCCAGCCAGCCGAAACCGACGATCACCGCCAGCGCCGCCACACCACTCAACGCAAGCAGACCAAGGCGCGGAGCAAAATCCATTTCAAATACGAAACGCGCCAGCCCCCAGCCGATGCCCAAGGCCGCAAGATGAGCGAGCAACACGGCGAGCCCGGCCAGCGCGGCGAATTCAGCCAACAAGGCGGTACGCACCTGCTGGTTGCGGGCACCGAGTGCGCGCAGGATGGCGACCTCGTAGCTGCGCTCGTCGTGTGTGCTTTGCTGAGCGGCAAGCAGCACGATGATGCCGGCGCAAAGTGCGAAAGCAAAGACGAACTGGACCATGTTTGCCAGTCGGCCGGCAAAGCTCTCAATCTGTGCCAGCACGGCAGCCACGTCGATGACATTGATATTCGGAAAGGCGGTAACCAGCTCGCGCACCACGCCATTTTTCCCCGGCGCGAGATGGAAGCTGGTGATGTAGCTGGTGGGCATCTGGTCGAGCAAACCAGGCGCGGCGATGAAGAAGAAATTCACGCGCATGGAATCCCAATCCAGCTTGCGCACGCTGCCCACACGGCCGGTCACACGCTGCCCGGCAATCTGGAACTCGACACGATCACCCTGCTGGATGCCGAGCGTCTTGCCCACGCCTTGCTCCATCGAGAACACCGGCTCGCGTGCCTCGCCATGCCAGGCCCCGCTGACCACCGTGTTACCCGCCGGCAGCACGCTGCCCTGCGAGAGGTTGAATTCACGCTCGACCAGATTGCGCGCACGCTCCTCCGTATAATCTTCGGCCGACACGGCGCGGCCATTGATGCTGGTGAGGCGGCCGCGAATCATGGGTTGCAGACTGACCGGCAAGCCCTCTTTGGCCAGCACTCCGGCCAGTGGTGCACGCTGCTCGGGCTGGATGCCAATGACAAAACGGTTCGGCGCATCCGGCGCTTGCTGCTTGCGCCAGCCGGCAAGCAGATCCTGACTGACCAGCCCGAGCAAGAGGATGCAGGCCAGTCCCAGCGACAAGGCAACCACCTGGATCACGCTGCTGGCACGGCGGCGATACAAAGCGGCAATGCCATAACGCAGGCCCCAGCCGACCGACAGGGCGCGCACGCGCCCCAGCATGCCAAGCAACAGCCAGGCAGCGCCCACGAATAGCGCAATTGCGACCGTAAAGCCGCCGACTACGGCGAAGCCCAGCTTCCAGTCGCCCGCCATCCACAGCAACAGGCCGGCCAGTGCAGCGGCGCCGATGGTCCACAGGGCCGTACTGCCCGCCCCCATCTCGCCCCACTCACGGCGCAGCGCCCGGATCGGTGGCACGCCGGTCAGACGCAGGAGCTGCGGCAACACGAAGCCCAGCGTGAGCACCAGACCGACGAGCAGACCATGCGCCACCGGCAACCAGCCTGGCGCAGGCAGAACGGTTTTGACGAGACTCAGGGCAAGTTGTGCGAGGACAGCCTGCAAACCGAAACCGGCGAAGCAGGCGAGCGCCGAGACGAGCAGCGCAAAACCCAGGAATTCGTACAGGTAGAGCGCCAGCAACTGACGGCGACGCGCGCCCACGCAGCGCATCACCGCCGCACCATCGAGATGGCGCATCAGGTAGCGCCGCGCCGAGAGACCGATGGCGACCGCCGCGAGCACCACGGCGAGCATGGCCGTCAGGCGCAGAAAGCGGCCGGCACGGTCCAGCCCGCTGCGCAGCTCAGGGCGGGCATTGTCCAGGCTTTCGATCTCCTCGCCGCGCCCGAGGTTTGGCTTGGCCCAGGCCTCGAAGGCTTTCACAGCCGGCAACGCGCCTGAAACCAGCAGACGATACCGCGCACGGCTGCCTTCGACGAGCAGGCCACTCGCCGGGAGATCGGCTGCGTTGATCAGCACGCGCGGCGAGAAGCTGGAGAAACCGAGGCCGCGGTCGGACTCATAGGTAACCAGCGCACCGATGCGCAGCTTGAGATAGCCCAGCTCCAGCGTATCGCCACGCTTGAGCTGCAGGGCATTGAGCAGTTGCTCATCAACCCAGGTTTCACCCGGTGCGGGGATGCGTCCCGCTTCAGCGCCGGGCTGCCCCGGCTGGTCGGCGATCATGAGACTGCCGCGCAGGGGATGCCCGGCTTCGACGGCTTTCACGGCCGCCAGCTGTGCGCCCGCCTCTGTCGTCGCCATGCTGTTGAAGGTGACGCTGTGGGTGATGCGCAGGCCAAGGCGTCGTGCTTCGGCCTCAAAAGACAATGGCACGACATGGTCGGCCGAAATCAGGGCATCGGCACCGAGCAATTGGGTGGCATCGCGCGCCAGGCCTTGCTCGATCCGGCCGGTGACAAAGCTGACACTGGTCAGCGCCAGCACTGCGATGAACAGCGCCACGCCAAGCAAGCTGAGTTCACCTGCGCGCAGGTCGCGACGCAGCATCTGGAAAGCAAGGCGAAGGGTGTGCATCGGCAACTATCGGAGTGAGATCAGGAACAGACCGCAGGATAGCCGGATTTGTTCCGGGTCGCGCCGATGCAGATCGGCGGATGACCGATAGCCTGTCGAACCCCTTGAGTTTCGACAGGCAGCTTCATCCGTTTCAGGCAAACCAGAGGCGAATCGTATCGATCAGACGCCGCCACCAGCTGCCCTGCTCCACGGCTTCAACAACGGTCAGGGGATACTCGGCAAGCGCTTGTCCATCCAGCGTGAGCCGCACCGTGCCGACTTCCTGACCAGCCGCCAGAGGCGCGATCAGTGGCTTCTTCAGGTTGATCTCATGCTTGACCGAGGCCGCCTGGCCGCGCAGGACAGTCACATAGCGATCTACCGCAAAGCCGACCTGGACCTGGGGTGCTGCACCTTTGTACACGGGCGCAGTCGTCAACACCTGGCCTGCCGTGAAGATGCGCGGGGTTTCGAAATTGAGCAGGCCCCAGTCCAGCAGCTTGGCGGATTCACGGGCGCGCTCTTCCATGCCGGTGGTGCCAGTGACCACCGAGATCACACGACGGCCACCACGGTGGCTGGTCGCTACCAGATTGAACCCGGCCGATTCGGTATGGCCGGTCTTCATCCCGTCCACGTCCGGGTCGCGATACAGCAGCAGGTTGCGGTTGTCCTGCTTGATCTTGTTGTAGGTGAAGTTCTTCATCGAATAGATCGGGAAGAACTCGGGGAAGTCATGGATGATGGCCTGGGTGAGTTTCACCAGATCATTGGCCGTGGTGTATTGCTGCGCATCCGGCAGGCCAGGGCTGTTCACGTAATGGGAGTTGGCCAGGCCCAGGCGCTGCGCTTCGGCATTCATCATCGCGGCAAAGGCTTCATCACTGCCGGCAATCGCCTCGGCCAGCACGACGCAGGCATCATTGCCAGACTGGATGATCATGCCCTTGAGCAGGTCATCGACTTTCACCGGCACCTTGATGTCGAGGAACATGCGCGAGCCCTCGGTCTTCCAGGCACGCGTGGAAACGGTGAGTTGCTGGTCGAGTTTCAGGCGACCTTCCTTGACCGCCTTGAACGAAAGATAGGCGGTCATCAATTTGGTCAGCGATGCCGGTTCGATACGCGTATCGGCATTTGCGCTGGCGAGTGTCTGACCACTCTGCATGTCGTAGAGCGCGAAGCTCTTTGCGGCGATTTCAGGCGGGACGGGTTGGGCGGCAAAACTACTGAGGGGAAGAACAAGACTGGCTGCAAGCAGCAGACGACGAATCATGAAAACTCCGGGGGTGAGGCAAAAAAACTGAAGGAAGGATGCAAGTTTACTCCTGCTCAGATGCATTCCCCGCCAAAGAGTTCTGCCTTGCAGCAAGAAAAAGCCCCGCCATGCATCCGCACGCGGGGCTTGAACCGGATCGGCCGCGATCAGCTCTTGGCTGTCATCAACCGCAGCAGCAAGGATGCCGTCGCCGGATTTTCCATGAAAGGCTTGTAGCTTGCCGACACACGCGAAGCAAAGGCCATGCTGTCACGTTGCTCGATGAACTTCACGCCTTCCTTCTCCAGACGGGTACGCGCGGCCACCATGCGCTTGGCCCAGATTTCACGGTCAGCCAGGGCGGAATCACGCCCGGCTTCGCGCAAGCCCGCGCGTTCGGTTTCACTCAGCTTGTTCCACACAACAGCGGATACCACCAGAGCTTCGTACTGCACCGCGTGATTGCTGGTCACAAAATACTTGGCGCGCTTGTAATGCTGGTCTGCCTCATAGGAGAGCAGATCGTTCTCGGCGGCATCTATCGCGCCGGCATCAAACGCTGCGTTCACATCCTGATAAGACAGTATCTGCGGCACCCCACCCAGTGCGCTGACGGTTTCGCGCAGATCGGTGCGATTGGGGATGCGAACCTTGAGCCCTTCCAGATCATTGACCGAGCGAACCGGACGATTGCGCATGTAGAAGGAGCGGCTGCCGCCGTCGTACCAGCCAAGCACGATCACGCCCTTGTCGGCCATGGCCTTTTCGAATTCTTTGCCCACATCGCCATCGAGTTGCTTGAACATCTGCTTGGCATCGCGGAACAGGAAGGGCAGCGCCAGTACCTTGGCCTGCGGCGCCAACCGCACAACCGTACTGGAGGTCAGCACCGCCACCCCGATTTCGCCACTCTGCAGCCCCGCGATCAGCTTGTTCTGGTTCGAGGCGGCCGCCACCGGCATCAGGCTTGCGTCAAAACGGCTGTTGCTTTCCTTGAGGCGGCTGAGCATGCCTTGCAGCGCAATCGTGGTGGGATGCTGTTCGGGCTGCGGTGACCAGGCATTCAGGTCGGCAGCATTGCCGGCAAGACTCAGGAAGGAAAACAGGAGGGTGGAGAAGATCTTTATCATGGCCGTTCAATCACAAGGGTCAGAGAACCTGCGGCGGCATACAGGCCACACGCGCTTTTCATGATCTTGCAATAAACAAAGGGTAAACCCTAATAAAAATCCACAATCCTCACATTTGTCTGACTAATCCAGAAACAGCTTCCGTCAGGCAATGATCAAGAATCGCCACGCAAGCCTTGCTGCACAAGCCTTTCCGTCCGCAAGGCACACTCATGCTGCACTGCGCGCAACGCACCTGTTCCAGCATACGATCCGTTCGTCCCTGACGAACGCAAGGCTTTGTCTGAAAAGGGAATCCGGCAAGAAGCGGAGGCACTTGCGGAGATTGAAAACAATTGCCAGACAATCGACCTGCCGCCCCGCCCAAACGCCTGGCCTGCCGGGTTCAAACTGCAGCCAGCGCCGTTTCCACCAGATTGACCCAGTAGCTGGCCCCCAGCACGAGATTGTCATCGTTGAAATCGTAATGGGCGTTGTGCAGGGTGCAGCCACCTTCGCCAGGCCCGTTCCCGATCCACACGTAGCAACCGGGGCGATGCGCGAGAAAGTGCGAGAAATCCTCAGCCCCCATGCTCGGGCGGATGGCCCAATCCACCTGCTCGGCGCCGACCAGCGCATTGGCCACCGCCCGGCACATTCCCGCTTCGTCCGGCGTATTGATGGTAGGTGGGTAGCCCTCGTAGCGCGTCAGCTCGACCTTGAGTCCATGCGTGGCAGCAATGCCGTCACAGATCTGCTGCATGCGTGCCCACGTCGCTTCGCGCACATGATGCAGTAAAGCCCGCGTAGTCCCCTGGAGCTTGGCGTGGCCGGGAATCGCGTTGTACGCCTCACCCGCATGGAACTGGGTGACCGACACCACCACACCATCCAGCGGGTCGGTCGTCCGTGCCGGAATCGTCTGCAATGCATTGACCAGCGCCGCACCGGCCACAATGGGATCTACTGTCAGGTGCGGCATGGCCGCATGACCGCCATGACCGGTGATCACGATGTCGAAACGGTCGGCACTGGCCATGACCGGTCCGGGAGTAATGCCAAAGCGCCCAAGTGGCATGCCTGGCCAATTGTGCATGCCGAAAATCGCCTGCACCGGAAAGCGTTCGAAGAAACCGTCAGCAATCATCGCTGCGGCGCCACCGCGCCCTTCCTCGGCAGGCTGGAAGACGAAGACCACCGTGCCATCGAAATTGCGGTGCTGCGCCAGATATTCCGCCGCGCCCAGCAGCATGGTGGTGTGCCCGTCATGGCCACAGGCATGCATCCGGCCAGGATGCTGCGAGCAATGGGCGAACTGGTTGCGCTCGGTGATCGGCAAGGCGTCCATGTCGGCACGCAGGCCGATGATCCGGTCTGAACTGCCGGATGAAATCACGCCCACCACACCGGTCTGGCCGATACCGCGATGCACTTCGATACCCCAACGCTCCAGCAGCGATGCCACCAGTGCTGCAGTGCGCACCTCTTCGTAGGCCAGTTCGGGATTGGCGTGGATATCTCGGCGAATTTCAGTCAATGCGCGCTGGCGCGCAGCAATCTCAGGGATGATGGGCATGACTTGGGTCCGGCAGTTGCAGATCACACCGGCCAAAAAATCTGCGTGCCGGCATGGAATTATCTTTTCCCGAATCTTACACTCGCGGCCTGCCATGCTCATCCCGCCCTCACCTTCCGGACAAATCCTGCCGCGCCCCTTGTCGGGCGGACAGCATGGCTGGCTGCGCTGGCCACTGGCCGGGACACTGGCCGTCGCGCTCACAGCCGGAATGCTGATCGCCCTGGCTGCGGCAACCCGTCCCTGGCAGCGCCCGCCCGTGCCAGAACGCCTTGCTGCAGACCTGCGCGCCCCGGCGACGCCACATGCCCAGGCCACGCCGGCTGTGGCTGTACCGACAGCGCCTACTCTTGTCCGGCCTGCCCGTCCACGCCCTCTGGCGCCCACCGCCAGCACGGAACCCCACGCCTCACTGATGCCCGCGCCAGTGTCCAGCCCGAACAGTGAATCCCCCGTCTCACCACCCTTCTCTGCGGCGCAGTCCGGCCCCCCGGGCATCAGGGCCACAGAAAACCCAGGCCATCCGCTCGCGTCCAATGCGATAGCAGCCCTTGCTACGGCAGGCACCGGTCCAGCTGGGGTAGCCGCCCTGCCACTCAAGCAGCGCTGCAAAGTCCAGGTCTTCCCGGATTTTCCCAAGCGCGCCCAGGAAGACGATGTCGAGCAAGGCCACGTACTGGTCCGCCTGCACCTGGATGCACGAGGCCAGGTCAGCGAGGTCAGTATCCTTGAAGCGCGCCCGGCAGGCTATTTCGAAGCTGCCGCCCGCAAGGCCGCACTGCAATGGCGGTGTCTGCCCAGCGAGCAGGCCAATGACACGGTTCGCGTGCCTTTCGAGTTCAGCCTGAAATAACGCAGGACGCTTCGAAAAGTTTTACCCGGATGAAACTTGACATGGAATTTATATCCGGGTTTAATCCCGTCAAATCATTTTTATCCGGATCAAAATAATGCCCAACTTCATTGCCTTTGCCGCTCAACGCCGGGTAGCCAGCGGCAACCTTGCCGAGGTCTCGCGTGCCCTCAGAGCTGAACTTGCACGCACACCCGATCTTGGCTATCTGGTGTTCGACGACACCACCGGCCACACCATAGACCTCGATTTGCGTGTCGCCGACATGTTGCCGGAAGAACCAGCCCCCCCTGCGCAGCCTGACAAAGCCGGCCCGGGGCGTCCAAAGCTCGGGGTTGTCGCCCGCGAGATCACCCTGCTGCCCCGCCATTGGGAATGGCTGGCTGGCCAGCCTGGCGGCGCTTCGGTCGCATTGCGCAAACTGGTCGAAACCGCCAGCCGTGCCAACCGGATGCGCGATCAGGCCCGTGCCTCGCTCGAAGCTTGCCACCGCTTCATGCTCACCATGGCGGGCGATCTTCCCGGTTTTGAAGAGACCACACGCGCCCTCTTTGCAGGCAAATTCGATGAAGCCCGGGCAGAAATGGCGGATTGGCCTGCCGATATCCTCGAACATGCCGACACCATGCTGACCACAGCGCAGAACGACGCTTACGAAGCGCGCGAAGACTGAATGCCGGACGGCGGCAATCCCTGCCGGCCGCACCACACGCATCCCGGCAAAACACACCGGTTTTGCCGGAGCTGCGCGCACTCCAGACAGGCCGAATCACGTGGTACGCCAATTGCATGGACTTCACCAGCGCTCTTGTGAAGGATCCATCATGAAGGTCGATACCAGCCTGACCGCAAGCTCCACGTCCGGGCTTGCAAGCACTTCCCGCAACAATACATCCAGCAGTTTTCAGAGTTCTCTGGAAAAAGCCCTGGCGGACCTCACCAGCAACGCTGACGCCCAGACTACAGGCACGACAAAAGTGCTGAGCCATGCCGACAAGGTCAAGGCTGCACAAGCTGCCGACGAAGCGGCCATCGCCGAATTCCACGCGTACATGAGCAAGACGCCGGAACAGCGCATGCGCGAAGCCATCCTCAAGGAAATGGGCTTGACCGAAGAAGATCTCAAAGCCATGCCACCCGAGAAGCGCAAAGCCGTAGAAGCCGCCATCACGGAAAAGATCAGGGACCGGATGGAGGCCCAACTGAAAGAAAAAGCCGACGCCATTGCAGCCAAACGCGCAGCCAGCGGCCAGATCCGGCCGCTTTCGATCTTGTAGCCCCTGCGAGCATGCTGCCCAGCGCTTCGGGGCGAAGAACCTTGCTCACCGTATTGCCAAGTCCACACGGGAAGCATCCCGACAGAAACCGGCATCCCATTCTATAAAGTTGCTAGTTGCGCCGCCGTAAAACCCTTCTAGGCACAAGGTAGAATCGCGATGCGTAAGGAATTGTCGTCGGACGCCTTCACCCTGACCGAATGTGCTACCCCGACACGCCCTAAAAAAAACCAGGTTTGCCTCATGGACGCTGAACGCCAGCGATTGATTCGCTCGCTCTTCGATGAATACATCGAAATGTATGCATCACGCGATGACCGCCTCACAACCCGCTTCAGTGACAATTTCAGCGGTTACACCGGAGGGGGTAACTTTCTTGTTACCAGCAAGGAGGAATGGATCCGCATCACACGTCAGGATTTCATGCAGGTCCCGGAACGAATCGGCATCGAGATGCTCGATCTGTCCTTGCAGGACATCAGCGCCGACGTTGTTGCAAGCACGGCATTCTTCCACATCCACCTGCCCACAGACGATCAGTTCCTGTCGCGTGAAACCGCCCGCCTGGTGCTGATTTTCCGGCTTGAGCAAGGCGACTGGAAAATTGTCCATAGTGGAATCTCCATTCCCTATCACCTCGTACAGGAAGGTGAGGTCTACCCGATCAATGGCCTGCAGGAACGCAACGCGGAACTCGCCGCCCTCGTCGAGGAACGCACCCGGGCACTGGCAGAGGCCAACAACAAGCTTGAAGCCTTGAGCTACATGGATGCGCTGACCAGCATAGCCAACCGGCGCAGCTTCGACCGCATGCTTGCCATGGAATGGAACCGCGCCCAACGGGCCAGTGCCCCCTTGTCCTTGATCATGCTGGATGTCGATCACTTCAAGCACTACAACGATTGCTACGGTCACCCTGCTGGCGACGCCTGCCTGCAGGCCATCGCACAAGCCCTGGCGCAATCCGCACAGCGCGCCGGTGATCTGGTCGCCCGTTACGGTGGTGAGGAATTCGTCGTGTTATTACCCAACTCGAATGCCCACGACGCGCTTGAAACCGCTCACCGCATCCAGCGAAGCATCTGGTCGCTGGCGCTTCCCCACGCCTACACCGAGCCCGGCATCGTCACGGTCAGTCTGGGCTTGGCCAGCCAGCATGCGTCCAGAATGTCCTCTCAGGAAGAATTGCTCGCGCAGGCCGACATCGCCCTCTACCGCGCCAAACAGGCCGGGCGCGACTGCCTGCACGCAGCACAGCCGTGGCCGGACTACTGACCGATTCCGACTCCGCGCAAGCAAGCCCCTTGAGCGGACAGCGGGCCAATTCACTGGCCCTTGAGGCAAACGTCATGTCTCTCATACTGGTGGTTCAGCAGTGACGTGATCAATCTCGAATTCCAGACCATTCCAAGCAGTCTGAAATATCTCCATGCACGAGGCCGGCTACCGATCTAATCCGCCGGGGGCACTCTGCCAACTCTGCCTGGTGATGAACCCTGATTATTCTTAAGTCATTGTTTCGAGCCAACCTTGAAAGCCGCAACCGAGGCCATCAACCCGTCGGCCAGACCGTTCAGGCTGCTCGCCGTACTCGATGTACGACTGATTTCGCTACTGACATGCTCCGACATGCGAGCGATACGCGTCACATTCTGCGCCACGCTTTCATTGGCGCTGCCATGTTCACGCAGCGCCGCATTGATATCGGCAACAGACGCCATCACCTGACTTGCACTAGCACATACCGATTGCATACACACCCCTGAATTGCGGCTCAGGTTCATGCCGTGATGAACCTGTTCGACCCCGCACTCCATGTTCTGCGCGGCTTCGACCGTATCCTTGCGAATCGCTTCCACGGTTTTGACGATTTCGGCCGAAGCCAGCGAAGTCCGCTCAGCCAGCTTGCGGACTTCATCGGCCACGACCGCAAATCCCCGGCCCTGCTCGCCCGCACGTGCGGCTTCAATCGCCGCGTTGAGTGCAAGCAGATTGGTCTGGTCGGCGATCTCGCGGATCACAGAAATCATGTGGCCGATTTCATTGGAACGCTCACCCAGCTTGCGCACGGATATCGCCGAGGTATCTACAAGGCGCACGATCTGCTCCATCTCGTGCAGCACCTGATCCACCATTTCCCGACCTTCGCTTGCCTGGGCATGGGAAAGCGCCGAAGCATTTTCGGTGTCAACAGCATGCCGGGTCAGCACGCCCAGGCTGGTCGCCATCTGTTCAGCAACCGCAGCCATGGTCTGGCTTGCATCTCTTTGTTCATGCGCGTCGTGACTCACCGCGCTCGCCGCACCGTTAAGCGCCAGGGACGCCTCACGCAACTGCCGTGCGTCTTGCAACACGATCTGCAGCACGCGCTCGATCTGCCCGACCATGGTATTGAAACTATCGGCCACACACAGCATTTCATCGCGGGACTCGATTTGGATGCGATGCGTCAGATCGCCACTACGCAAAGCTGTGGTTCCCGCAACGATGGCATCAATACCCAGGCGCAGACTACGATACAAGGCAGCCAGGCTGAGCAGGATCAGCGCTGCGCCGATGCTGCTGATCCCGAAAATCAAAAGCATCAGTTCATACGCAGCGGCTGCACGCGCCCTCAGGTGCTGGCGCAAGGTTGGCAAATGATAGTTACGGGTTTCGTCGACCAGCAGGCTGATACCTTCACTCAATTTGGCAAACCAGACACCGGGCTCCACGCCAAACCGGCCGCTGAGAACTTCGTCGCGCACCAGATGCCGTGCATCCTGAATGAATGCATCCATTTTCGGTGCAAAGGCCTCCTGCCGCTGCATTCCTTCAGGCCCCTCATCCGCACGCGCACTCGCCTCCAGCGCCTGCCGCATCTGCTGCCAGGCCATCTCCGCTTCGCCTGCCAGGGACGCGAGGGCTTCCCGCTGGGAATCGCTAATCTGTTTTGTGGCCAGGATCCCGTTGGCCATGCCCCGCAATTTCCCCAGACGCTCAGAGAGCATCGGCATATAAGCACCGATGGCGACTATCGAATGATAGGTGTGCGCTTCCGGGTCAAGAATCAGGCCGGACTCGTTGTTGATACGCCCGATCAGCGCAATGCAGGCATCGATGAGTTGCGTATGCGCAGCAAAGTTTTGCGGGCCTGCCATGCTGAGCCCACCATCGCGCAGCGGCGCCCAGGCGTCCAGAATGGCTTGGCCCGGTTGGCTCAAGCCCCACCCCGCGGGTGCTGCACCCAGCGCTTTCTCGAAAAGCTTCACAGCCGCCTCGACCTCGGGGGTCTTCTTCGCCAGTCCGGCCCGCATGCCCGCATTGCCTCCCAGCGCGCCGGCGGACATGCCGCGGTGCTGCTGGAGCAGGATCAACAAATCCAGACTGGGCTCAAACACTTCCAGCCCTCGTTGCTCGTTCGCAGCAGTTTGCCAGGCCTGGTACTCGCTGATGCCGGACAACACGACCAGCACGCTCATGACCACACCGGCTGTGATGCCCACTATCGCGAATTTGACGGGATAGCCCACCCGGTTGAACAGGGTCACCAACGGAGCCAAAAGGTATTTCATTGTTCGTCTCTCCTGACCGCAGTATGTCGTCTGAATCAACGGGCCGGAAACGCCTTGCGAGAGAGAGACCAAAGGGTACTTAAACCCTTCAAGCACCAAGGGACATCCTGTACGGGAGCGTGTTCGCCCCGCTCGACAGGTGCCCCGGATCACACAAAGACCTTGTATTTCGTTTTTTTACGATATATATTTCGATAAAATACAAATCAAACTTCGAAAAAACACGAACCCATGAACACACCTGCTCCTGACATGGACGAGATCATGAAAGCCCTGGCCAACCCGGCACGGCGCGAGATCCTCGCCTGGCTGAAAGACCCCGCCGAACAGTTCCCGGCGCAGGAACATTCATTCGAGCTGGGCGTATGCGCCAGCAAGATCTACGAAAAGGCCGGGCTTTCGCAATCGACCGTCTCGGCACACCTAGCCTGCCTGCAACGCGCGGGATTGGTGAGTATCCGCAAGGTCGGCCAATGGATCTTCTATTCACGCAACGAACCCCTTATTGCAGCCTTCCTGCAGCGGATGCAGCACGACCTCTGATGTCCTCCCCCACCCTCAACCCCATGGAGAATAGAAAATGACCCGCTTGTTTGATCCGATCCAGGTCGGCGATCTGAACTGGCCCAATCGCATCGTGATGGCCCCCCTGACACGCTGCCGTGCAGATGCCGGACGTGTTCCCAATGCCCTGATGGCCAAGTATTACGCGCAGCGTGCCAGTGCCGGGCTGATCCTCTCCGAAGCCACTTCGGTCACACCGATGGGCGTGGGTTACCCGGACACACCGGGAATCTGGTCGCAAGAACAGGTGGAAGGCTGGAAGCGGGTGACCCGTGCGGTGCATGCCGCGGGCGGACGCATCTTCATGCAGCTATGGCATGTCGGGCGGATTTCCGACCCCTCCTTCCTGAACGGCGAGCTACCGGTGGCCCCCAGCGCAATTGCGGCAGAAGGGCACGTCAGCCTGCTGCGCCCGATGCGCAACTATGTGGTACCGCGCGCACTGGAGACAGCGGAAATCCCGGCCATCGTGGAGGCTTACCGGCAAGGCGCGGAAAACGCCAAGGCCGCGGGTTTTGACGGCGTGGAACTGCATGGTGCGAATGGCTACCTGCTCGACCAGTTCCTGCAGGACAGTACCAACCATCGCACCGACAGCTATGGTGGCAGCATCGAGAACCGTGCCCGTCTGCTGCTCGAAGCCACCGATGCCGCGATCAGCGTCTGGGGTGCTGGCCGGGTCGGCGTACACCTGGCACCACGCGGCGATTCCCACACCATGGGCGACAGCGATCCACTGGCTACGTTCAGCTATGTCGCCCGCGAACTCGGCCATCGCAAGATCGCCTTCCTCTTCGCGCGTGAATCACAGGATGCGCCCCGCCTGGGCCCGGCACTCAAAGCAGCCTTCGGTGGCGTATACATCGCCAACCAGGGGCTCACCCGCAGCACGGCCGAAACCCTGCTGGCAGCAGGCGAAGCCGATGCCGTAGCCTTTGGCAAGGATTTCATTGCCACCCCGGATCTGCCCTTGCGCTTCTTGCAAGATGCCCCGCTCAACACGCCGCGCCCTGAAAACTTCTACGGTTACGGCGCGACCGATCCGACGACCGGCTACACCGACTACCCCACCCTCCAGGCTGACTGAGCCCATGCGGACGGCACGCCATGTGCCGCCCGCAAAGCACCTGTACCCCTTCACAAGCAGGCTTGAAAACGGCCCGATTGTTGCCAATACAGCAACTATTGATTGTCTGAAACAATATTTGTTTCAAAAATCAATGGGTATAGAGTGTCTCTCAAGATCTGGCACCTGATCCGCCATCCCGCTCAAGGCTCGGTTCTTTTGCTGATTCATCTGTGATTGCGCCCCCGCACAGCACGCTTGAATCCTTGATTCGTCATGGCATTACTCCCCAAACTCTGGCGGGGCTCCCGGAGACAACAGAAGAAAGAAGGAACACAAGATGTCCTACGCAACAATCAATCCCTATACGAACGAAGTCGTCCAGCAATTCCCGGATGCAAGCGATACCGATGTTCAAGAAGCCATCACCCAGGCTGATGTAACCTTCCAGAGCTGGAAGAAGACCACCTTTGCCCAGCGCGCGGAAATCCTGCGCACGGCGGCCGCGCTGCTGCGCAAGGACAAGCGCGCCTACGCAGACCTTCTTACTCTTGAAATGGGCAAGCTGACGACAGAGGCAGAAGCCGAAGTCGAGTTGTCGGCACAGATATTCGAGTACTACGCAGCGAATGCCCAAGCATTGCTGGCGCCCGAGAAGCTGCCCGTCGCCGACCCGGCCGAGGGCGAAGCCATCGTCGTCCATGAACCGCTGGGCGTGCTGCTGGCCATCGAACCCTGGAATTTCCCCTACTACCAGATCGCCCGCATCATTGCGCCGCAACTCTCCGCGGGCAACACGATTCTCCTCAAGCACGCGTCCAACGTTCCCCAAAGCGCCGCCATCTTCGAGAAACTCATGCTCGAAGCCGGCTTGCCGCAAGGTGGCTTCAAGAACCTGTACGCAACGCGCAAACAGATCGAAACCATCCTGAACGACCCGCGGGTACAAGGTGTTGCTCTGACCGGTTCGGAAGATGCCGGCGCAGTCGTCGCGGCGCAAGCCGCCAAGGCCTTGAAGAAATCAACGCTGGAACTCGGCGGCGCGGATGCATTCGTGGTGCTGGCGGATGCGCAGATGGACAAGACGGTGAAGTGGGCCGTATTCGGTCGTCATTGGAACGGCGGACAGGTTTGCGTTTCCTCCAAACGCATGATCATCGTCGATCAAGTGTTCGATGATTTCCTGCAACGCTACACCGCAGGCGTTGCCGATCTGCGCGCAGGCAACCCCGCCGACGCCACCACCACCCTCGCACCGCTCTCGTCACAGAAAGCCGCCGACGACGTACGCGAGAAGATTCGCCAGGCCGTGGCCCATGGCGCGACCGCCACGGAAGTCGGCCCGAAGGTTCCGGAACAAGGTGCTTTCGTGCAGCCGACCATCCTGACCAATGTGACCCCGGATAACCCCGCGTATTACTGGGAGTTCTTCGGCCCGGTCTCGATGCTCTTCCGCGCCAAAGATGAAGCGGATGCCATCCGGATAGCCAATGATTCACCGTTCGGACTGGGCGGCTCGGTCTTTACCGCCGATACCACACATGGTGCGGAAGTGGCCGCGCAGATCTCGACGGGCATGGTGTTCGTCAATCACCCGACCATGGTCAAGGCCGACCTGCCTTTCGGTGGCGTCCGTCGCTCCGGCTACGGCCGTGAATTGATCGGTCTGGGCATCAAGGAGTTCGTCAATCACAAGCTGATCGGCATCGTTGATATCGACGCACCGTTCTGACCCGCCACGCTTGTAGCCCCCGCAGGGGCATCGTCGAACCATGGTTTGACGATGCCCCTGCGCACTAATCCGGGCGCCCCTTTCACGCCTGATCACGCCTGATCACGCCTGTTTCCAGCATTGGGATGGCAGGCAGAAAACCCGCCGCAACTTCTCCGCGTGCTTTTTCTCGGGTATCGTTACCGAGGCCCATTTTCACGGCAGCACCCATGAGCGGACAGTTCGGCCTCACCCTTTCACTCCTGCAGCAGATGTGCGTCTATCTGGTCGTCGCCTATCTGCTGAGCAAGACGCCGCTGTTCATCCCGCTGATGCAGGTCTCAATCCGTCTGCCGCACAAGCTGCTGTGCTACGGGATTTTCTCGGTCTTCTGCATCCTGGGTACCTATTTCAGCCTGCCGGTAGATGATTCCTACGCCAACACGCGCGCAATCGGCGCCGTGCTCGGTGGCTTGCTGGGTGGCCCTTCGGTGGGCTTTGCGGTCGGGCTCACCGGCGGCTTCCACCGCTACTCGCTGGGCGGCATCACGGCACTGGCCTGCATGGTCTCCACGGTGACGGAAGGCCTGATCGGCGGCCTGGCCCATCGCTATCTGGTCAGCCGTGGACGTGGCCCCGAAGTCTTCCAGCCCATCAATGGCGCACTGGCGGCTTTCGTGGCCGAATACGCACAGATGGCCGTCCTGCTGATCATGGTGCGGCCCTTCCCGACTGCAGTACATCTGGTCAGCGACATCGCCCTGCCGATGATCGTCACCAACACGCTGGGCACCGCGATGTTCACGCGCATCCTGCTCGACCGGCGTGCCACCCAGGAGAAATACTCCATCGCCTTCTCGGCCAAGGCGCTGCGCATCGCGGCACGCGCGGAAGGCACCTTGCGCCAGGGTTTCAATCAGGACAACAGCACGCGGGTGGCACGCATCATCTATGAGGAAACCGGCGTCGGCGCGGTGGCCATCACGGATCGTGAAAAGCTCCTGGCCTTCATCGGCATCGGCGACGATCACCACCTGCCTGGCACACCGATCACCTCGCCACACACCCATCAGGCGATCCAGAACAACGAGGTGTTCTATGCCGATGGCAATGCGATTCCGTATCGCTGCTCGATCACACCACACTGCAAGCTCGGCTCCTCGCTGGTCATCCCGCTGCGCGGCGAAGAAGGCCGGGTGATCGGCACGATCAAGCTCTACGAACCGCGTTCGAAGATTTTCGCCAGCATCAACCGCACGCTGGGCGAAGGGATTGCCCAACTGCTCTCTACGCAAATTCTGGCCGGCCGCTACGAACATCAGAAACAATTGCTCGCGCAATCAGAGATCAAGCTGCTGCATGCGCAGGTCAATCCGCACTTCCTGTTCAATGCGCTGAACACGATCTCGGCGGTGATCCGGCGCGACCCCGACCACGCCCGCGCACTGGTGCAATATCTGTCAGCCTTCTTCCGCAAGAACCTCAAGCGGCCCAGCGACGAGGTCACCCTGCAAGACGAACTGGAACACGTGAACGCCTACCTGCAGATCGAGATGGCGCGTTTCGTCGGCCGTCTGCAGGTCGATATCGAAGTGCCCGAAGCACTGCAGAGCCTGCATCTGCCGCCCTTCTCGCTGCAACCCATCGTCGAGAACGCAATCAAGCACGGCACCTCGCAACTCTTCGGCGCAGGGCATATCCGCATCGGCGCCAGCGAAACACCGGAAGGCATCCAGCTTTGGGTGGAAGACAACGCCGGCCTGTACCAGCCGGAGCATCACAGCGACGGTCTGGGCATGAGCCTCGTCGACCGCCGCATCAAGGGACGCTTCGGTGAAGGCTATGGCGTACAGGTCACCTACGAACCGGAACGCTTCACGCGCGTGACCATTCACCTTCCCAAGACGAGACTCGCCGCATGATGAAGACCCTCATCGTCGATGACGAACCCTTTGCCCGCGATGAGCTGCGCAACCTGCTCGGCGCTTTCGAGGATATCGAGATCGTGGGCGAATGCGGCAATGCCATCGAAGCCATCGGCACCATCCAGCGCCTGCGCCCGGAAGTGGTGTTCCTGGATATCCAGATGCCGCGCATCAGCGGGCTGGAGATGCTGTCCATGCTCGACCACGAACGCATGCCCTACATCGTGTTCCTGACCGCCTACGACGAATATGCCGTGCGCGCTTTTGATGAAAACGCTTTCGATTACCTGCTCAAGCCCACCGATCCGGATCGTCTCGCCAAGACCATTGCGCGCCTGCGCCTGGAACGCACGCCGCAGGATCTGCAGCCACTCGAACGCGCCGCGCCCCTTCGCCACGTGCCCTGCAGCGGTGCCAACCGCATCACGCTGATCCGGCTGGAGGAAATCGAATACGCCACCTCGCGCCTCTCCGGCGTCTACGTCACGGGGGCCGATGGCGAGGAACGCTTCACCGAACTGACCCTGCGCACACTCGAAGAACGTACTTCGCTGATGCGCTGCCATCGCCAGTTCCTGGTCAATCCGGATGCCATCGGCGAGATCCGCTTCATCGACAACGGGCTGGCCGAAATCGTGACACGCGGAGGACGCAAAGTCCCCGTCAGCCGGCGCTATTTGCGCGAGATCAAAGATCGTTTGAGCCTGCCCTGAGTCCTTGCCCAGCCCGTTCAACCACTGACCCGCGCGCCGCAACCACTCGCGGCCGCCGGTGACCACTGACGGAGAATGGAACACCACTTTCCGGACGCAGGAATAGCGTGTGCGCTGTCTTTTCAAATCAGGAGCACACGACATGGATCACGCCATCACCTTCGTGATCGCCACCCTCTGCATTCTTGCCATCTGTTACCGCCTGTATGGCGTGTTCTTTGTGCGCAAGGTGCTGCGGGCCGACGATTCGGAAGTCACCCCGGCCCACGCTCTGGAGGACGGCCGTAATTACGTGCCGACCCGCAAGTGGGTCAACTTCGGCCAGCACTTCGCGGCCATTGCTGCCGCCGGCCCGCTGGTCGGCCCCGTTCTCGCCGCGCAGTTCGGTTACCTTCCAGGCTTTCTGTGGCTCCTGATCGGCTGTGTGGTCGGCGGTGCGGTGCATGACACCGTAGTGCTGTTCGCCTCGATGAAACACCAGGGCAAATCGCTTTCCGAAGTTGCCAAGGCTGAACTCGGGCCTGTTGCCGGCGTCTGTACCGGGCTCGCGATGCTGTTCATCATCACGATCACCATGGCCGGTCTGTCGATGGTCGTGGTGCATGCGCTGGAGCGCAACCCCTGGGGCACCTTCGCGGTCTTCATGACGATCCCCATCGCCATGGTGCTGGGTCTCTACGAGCGTTTCGGCGGCAACATGAAGTACGCCACCTATGTCGGCGTGGCGGCGATCATGGCCTGCGTGCTGATCGGCCCGCACATCCAGGGCACCCTGCTGGGTGACTGGCTCACCCTGCATGCCACGACGGTCAGCTTCGCCCTGCCGGTCTATGCCTTCTTCGCTTCGGCCATGCCGGTGTGGCTGCTGCTCACCCCGCGCGGCTATCTCTCCAGCTTCATGAAAATCGGCGTGTTCGGCGCATTGGTGCTCGGCGTGGTCTTCATCAACCCGGTCGTGCAATTTCCAGCACTGACCGAATTCATCCACGGCGGCGGCCCGGTACTTTCCGGCCCGGTATGGCCTTTCATCTCGATCACCATCGCCTGCGGAGCGATCTCCGGCTTCCACGCCTTCATCGGTTCGGGCACCACGCCCAAGCTGGTCGACAAATGGAGCGAAATCCTGCCGGTGGCCTTCGGAGCGATGCTGGCCGAATGCGTGGTCGGTGTGCTGGCCCTGATCGCCGCCACCGCCCTGCACCCGGCGGATTACTTCGCCATCAATTCATCCCCCGCTGCATTCGCCGCGCTGGGCATGAATGTGGTCGATCTGCCGCATCTGTCACAGGAAATCGGCATCGACCTCTACGGCCGCACCGGTGGTGCCGTGACCCTGGCGGTGGGGATGTCCTACATCTTCACCAAGATCCCCTGGTTCAGCACGCTGGCATCCTATTTCTTCCAGTTCGTGGTGATGTTCGAAGCGGTGTTCATCCTGACCGCCATCGACTCCGGTACCCGTGTGTCGCGATACCTGCTGCAGGATTTCGTCGGCGAATTCTTCCCGCGTCTCAAACAGCTCGACTGGGCGCCCGGAGCCATCGGTGCCAGCCTTGTCGCCTGCCTGCTGTGGGGTTACCTGCTCAACTCGGGTGACATCAACTCGGTATGGACGCTGTTCGGGGTCTCGAACCAGCTGATGGCTTCCGTCGGCCTCATCATCGGTACCACCATCATCCTGCGCGTCGGCGAAAAACGCCGCTACGCACTGACCTGCCTGATTCCGCTGGCCTACCTGTACGTGACCGTGAATTACGCAGGCTACTGGATGATCCGCAACGTGTATCTGAACACGGCCGCCAAGGGCTTCAACATCTTCAACGCCAGCCTGTCCGTAATCATGATGGCTCTCTCCGCCGTGATTCTGGTCGCCGCCCTGAAGAAATGGCGCGAACGCCTGGTGAACTGGAAAGCCGCTGCACCCGGATTCGCAATGGCCCATTCCTGAGCAGCGGATCAAACTTTCCGGAGGTCATCAAACCGGAAGTCCGGAACCTCCCCCGACCTCCCCTGGATGGGGGAGGTCGGGAAAAATCTTGAATGACAAAACAATGAACAGTTTTCAGGATCAAACCACATAAGCCTGGCTTGCTTTATTGACGGATGAGCCTCCAGAAATGGAGGTCCATTGTCATTTGCGTGGTACGAAAAAGTTCTATTGCATAAAAAAAGAGCCCTCAGCGAGGGCTCTTCCTGATGCGCTGAATCCGCCTGATTAAGGCTTGAGCGTAACGTCGAGGGTTTGCAGTTCAGTCCTGTTACCCGCAGGCGCAGAACCAGTGAACTGGAAGCCGAATCCACCTACGGTGCTGGCAACGCTTGGCAGCGTCACGCTGAAGTGAATCTCGCTCGGCAGTTTGTAACCGATCTGTGCGGTGGTTTGCGGAGAGGTCGTGGTGACATCCGCCGACAACACGTTGCCGACAAGCTTGAAGATGAGCTTGGCGCCCGGCATGTAAACCGAGCTTTCGACGTAGCAGCCCGGCAAAATCGTCCTCACACCATTGACATACTCGATCATCGAGACCCGGACGGAGTTACCGGAAGACGGAATCGCCTGATTGCCATTCAGCGGATCCTTGGCCAAACGCTGGAAGCGCAGCGCATAACCGGTCTGCGTGACCGGATCCCACTTGATGTAGGCCTCAAGGTACTGGTCGGTCGCGCTGCCAAAGCCCTGCCCGGCGATCTTCTCCGGAGTGAGGGTGGCCGTGAGCGACATATCGGAGAAAGCGCCCTGGGGTTGGTAGAGCAGGCGAGCGCCTTGCGTGGCAGTGACCAGGCCAGGCACGCCGAGCGCCCCATCCCGATCCCCTATCTGATAGACCCATGGCGTAGCCGTGGTTGAGGGAACCCAGATCTGGTTCACATCTGAGGGTTTGAACGCATCGGCATACCAGACGTCACGCTGATTGAGAGCATGCCCGGCCCAGGTGATATTCGCGAAGTTTGTGGATATCAAATACGGATTGGCGACATCCCCTGCCGTGATGGCTCGGCTGGTCGTGACATCCACCGAGCTGCTCGCAGCCAGACTGAACTCATACTTGGGCGTGATGACAGCAGTCAGGTACTGGCCGATATCGCCAGCCGACAGCTGGTAGTTCTGGTAGGGCTTGTTCAGGGTGGTGATTGCAACCTGGACAGCCTTGTCACCCGGCGCAGCGCCCCTGAACCACGTGATGGTGGACGCGTCCGTAAAGTCCGTATGATCGTACGTGATCTTCAGTGCTGCCACGTTCTGGCTGATCGTGATCGAAGGCGTACCCACGATGACGGGGGCCGCCACCGTCTGGGGATTGATGTGCAGAGTTACCTGCGCAGTCAGGCCATTCGGCGCGCTGGCTTTGACGATCGAATTGATGATCTTGCCGGTCGCGTTCAGGTTGGCTCGCAGATGCAGCTTGCCATCCCCGGCGTTGTCGAGTGCCGTAAACAGCGACGTGTCGTATTGGAAGGAGAGGCCTGCATAGCTGAAGCTATTCGCAGGCACGAAGGTCGGCGTGATGATGACTTCGTTCGCAAGGTTGTCCGACTGGATGGTGCTTGCGTTGGCGCTCAGCGTGAATTTGAATGCCGTGTCATTCTTCTGCTGCTGGTGCGAGGGATCCCAGCCGTCATTCCCCTTGAGAAGGTTGTAGACGTTGTATTCCGCACCGACCTTGAAAATCGGCAGCGAAGCCGCATCCAGACTCTGTGTGACCAGCGGATTCTGTGTGTCAAACACAACCGGCGTTCCATCCCCATAGACGTTGTTATAAACGGGGTTTTTGACGTCCGGTCGCTGGATGTTTTCCCAGCGGATCTCTTCTTTCGGGCCCTTGAAGACGTTATCGATCAAAGCCCAGGAACCGCCGCTCTTGGAGAACCAGAAGACAGGACTTTCGTTGTAGAAGTTGAACGTGGAATGCAGGAAGGCTGCAATCGTTGTCGAACCACCGTATGACGGGTGACTCCCATAGAAATCGAACGTGCAGTTTTCAAACACGTTGATGTCACCCCCAGCGATGGAGTCATCCGTTTGCTGGAAGTAGGAATTCTTGAAATAAGCCCTTGCCGGAGAAATGGCAATCAGGTTCAGGAAGCTGACGAAACGAACGTTCTCGAAGTACATCTTGTCGAGTACCGATACGCCGCTTGCGTTGGTGATCGTCTGGGCCTGTACCCTCGCATCACCCCTTCTCGGCAGGTTCTGCGATGGATCTCGCGGAAAGACGAGGTCGAAAGAAGTGTAGTTGGCGATTGTCAGGTTATAGGCCGAGAAGTTGGTTCCGATCCCGATGACATTCCAGTTCCCGACAGAGCCCAGAGTCTGACCACGATTACCCGCAATCCGGACGTCATCCGCATTGGACGTAAGGCCCTTGAAAGTCAAACCGGACTGCGCGAACGAGATGCCGATCAAACCTGGGTGCGCCGTGGTATTGGCATCGTTCAGATCCTTGTAGTCATCTGTCCAGTAAACGCCCGGCGTGAAGTTGACGGTGGTGCCATCTGCAATATTGGCCGCCTTCAACTCCTGCAGGGTCTTGAAGGTGTATGCAGTGCGCTTCGCTTCATCCAGGTACGCATCCACGATCACGTTGGATGCGGACAGCTCCACAAACTTGGCTTTGAGCACGAGGTCGGACTGAACCTTGTCATGCGCAAAATCCCACATGTACCCCTCGCCCTTGTCGGCGATGAACCAACCCACAAAATAGGAACTCTTGCCCTTGTCCGGGCTGACGGGTGCCACAAGCTGTGCTTCATGCGCAACCTGGATTTGGGTAGTCGCCCCCTCACCCACATAGGAAACAGAATGTGAAACGGGCGAATCAGCGTCATGGCCTCCGCCGCAAGCCGTCAGAATGAAAAGCATGATGCCCATGCCCCATAGCACGAGAGGATTCCCTCTTGCAAAAATCTTACCGCTATCCATTTTTATTTACCTTTCTTGAGACTGATCTCGCAACCTGGCAGGTTTGACGATCAGTCGAGGACGATGCCGGGAAGTCCCACCGCCGCTGCCACAGTCAGCAGGCAAAGCGAGCAAAGCGGCACCAAAACATGCCGTGTCTCAAACACGGAAAACAGCAACCCCCACGACGGATACCTTTGGATTTGGTCATCGACGAAAGGGCGGCCTGACACACCGGCAGCACCACAAATAAGTTCGAGTTGTAAAATAATTCAAACTGATCCCGGGAACAATTAAAATCTTGTAAGTATTTTCCCTAGTGTTTGTTAAACCGTACAAAGAAACAGGCTTGGCTTACATGGCGTAGTGCGGTTGCACAGGCAAGTCACGCAAGGCCTCGCCAAGCATGAATTACCAGGAGGGAACCTCCGCCCGGATCCCTGCGCACTCGCTCAGGGACGGTTCCGTAGCGCCTTGCGGGCAACCTCGGCAGACTGGGCGTGGCGTGCGTCCCCCAGATCGGCGGCGGCCACCATGCCACCGATGTGGGCGGCTTCGGGCAGATTTTTCCAGAAGCGTGCCGGCATGTGCCCGCGCATGACATCCACATTGAGTCGGGCGGGATTGAACGTGTTGCGGTAGTAGGTCGTCCACAGCGCTTCTTGCGCGTCATCCACGTCCACGGGTCTGGCCATGCCAGGGCCATACGCAAATGCCCTGCCGTCGCACGCCAGGGTTTCATGCGGCGTGGCGATCAGCCAGCTCACCTTGCCCATGCGTTGCGCGAAATGCGCAGCCACCTCGCGCAGCACCGGATAGGCCGGCTCGAACCAGGCGACAAAACGCGGCCCGTCAGCGTCCGGGCCGGCGGGCTGCTCACGGAAGCGCACGAAAGATTGCAGGTGGCAGACCTCGTGCTGCACGGCCTTGAACATCTGGCGCAGACGCGTGCCGTCCACGTCCCCCTCGCAGGCGCCGGCATGGTCGCCCCGGGTCCAGCGCCACAGGATGCGGTAGAGCAGCGCCCAACGCTCCGGCGCGTCATGGCACGCAGCAATGCGCAGCATTTCCAGGAGCTTCCACGGCACCCGCGCGACCGGCGCAGTGGCACAGGCCTGCGGCAGTACATCCTGAGCACCGAAGAGCGTGGGCGCGGCACTGCCGGCATCCTGCCAATGGATGTCCGGCGGATTCACGCCGGCCGCGAGCATGGCCCGCGCGGCCACACGCCACTGCGCAAAATCCTTCACGCTGCAGGCGTAGCGCTTTACCGCCTCAGGCATGCACCAGCTCCGGCCAGAGGGCCAGCTGATTCGTTGGCGCGAGCGTGCGCTTGAGGCATTCGCTGCTTTGCGTATCGGTGCGCGGATGATGATCGGCGGTGATGATGAAGTTCTGCACTTTCTTCATGCTGCAGCGCATGCGCGCGAGATCATCCCAACGAATCTCGCGCTGGCGGCGCAAAGCCACGATGCGTTGGGCATTGCGCACACCGATGCCCGGCACACGCGCAATCAGCCACAGCTCGGCACGGTTGAGATCCACCGGAAACTGCTCGCGGTGGGTCAGTGCCCAGGCCAGCTTGGGGTCGACATCCAGCGCCAGATTGCCACGCCCCGGCAGCAGTTCAGCAACCGTGAAACCATAGCCGCGCACGAGAAAATCCGCCTGGTAGAGCCGATGCTCGCGAATCAGGGGCGCGGGAGCCAGCGGCACGCTGCGCGGGCTATCGGGAATCGGGCTGAAAGCCGAGTAATACACGCGCTTGAGCTTGTAGTGGCCGTAGAGATTTTCGGCCGTGTCGAGTATGGTTTTGTCATCAGTATCATCCGCCCCCACGATCATCTGCGTGCTCTGCCCGGCTGGCGAGAAGCGCGGTGCGCGGCGCTCGGCAGTGCGCTCCTCGATCTTGCCGTGGATCGTGCCCATCGCGCGGCGGATGGTCTGCACCGTTTTTTCCGGCGCCAGCCGGGCGATGCCCGCTTCGGTGGGCAATTCGATGTTCACGCTGAGGCGGTCGGCATGGCGGCCAGCGGCTTCGATCAGCAGCGGATCCGCGTCAGGAATCGTCTTGAGGTGGATGTAGCCACGGAAGTGATGTTCTTCGCGCAAGCTGCGAGCAATACGCACGAGCTGCTCCATGGTGTAGTCCGGCGAGCGGATGATGCCCGAGCTGAGGAACAGCCCTTCGATGTAATTGCGCCGGTAGAAATCCATCGTCAGCTGCACGACCTCCTCCGCCCGGAAGCGCGCCCGCGGCACATTGCTGGAGCGCCGGTTCACGCAGTACTGGCAATCGTAGACGCAGAAGTTGGTGAGCAGGATCTTGAGCAAGGCCACGCAGCGACCATCCGGTGTGAAGCTGTGGCACACCCCCATGGCCCGCGTCGCCCCCAACCCTTCCTTGCCCTGAGAGGAGCGCGACGGCGCATTGCTGCTGGCGCACGAGACATCGTATTTGGCGGCATCCGCGAGGATGGCGAGCTTGTCGGCGAGTTCCATGGAGGCACGATAAGTACTGTATAAGTATACAGTACTCGCCCTCCCCGACTTCGGCAAGCCGGCACTTGGCGGGCTTCCAGAAAACGGATGCCACAAGGCGCTACCGAAGTGTCTCAGACGCGCATTGCACCGGAGATGCCCTCTAGCATTCGGCGCGATGCGCTAAACATCGGCTTTCGACCCATAAGAGACGTTCGTAGTGTCGACGGCTCAGCGGCAGGGCGTAGAGCGAGGCGGTCGTTCAGGACATCTGCCGAATGGATTTAGCTCCGCCAAAACCGAAGCTAAGAAGGCTGACCTTGGCTTCGCATCTTCTGTAGATGAAAGTGCTCCAGTAGCACATTAAAGGTCGAAAACGTCGTGTGAGAGGACAGCCTCATCCTCACCTCGCTAAGCGATTGCGCACTTTCCAAAAGAACGTCGAGTTGGGCCACGCTCGCTGAAGCGGCATTGAGCGGGTGAGCATTGATGTCTTGCCCTGCCGCCTCAAGCAAGCGTGTCTCTTCCTGAAACAAGCGCAGCTTCTCGTTGAATTCCTTGACTTGCTTTTTTTTCGTATAGCTGGGATCACAGGTGACTTGGGCCGACAACAAAGCGTTATAGATGCTCCGAAGCATCCACCGATCCTGGAGCGCACCGTGGTCCAACAGGGTCACGGTGAGGCGAGTGATGTGCCGCTCCCGAAGCTCCAGCCTTGTCCCGTCGCAGAAATGTATCGCCTCCTCACTCCGCAAAATACGCTCATGCCTGAGCGCCTGAGCTTGAGACGCGAATAAGCCACCAGCAAAATCGAGTAGCGCATCGCCCTGTATGCCGGTCATGGCGCCCCGGGTGAGCGCCTTTGCTTTGCATTCGACAAGGATGATGTTTTCCTCATCTTCGAACACGAGATCGCACTCGCCAGCACCTTGTTCACCCAGATCATACTTCGCGTTCTCGAAGCTCGGTTGCAAGCCGAGCCTAGCGAATAGGTATTTCGCCAGTTGCTCTGTCCCATCGCCTCTCAGGCTGGCAATTTCCTTATCGGTCTTGTTGGTTTTCCAGGCTTCGAATGTGGCTTCGAACAGGGCTGGCCCCAGTCCCGAGGCCGCCGGCAAAACAACGCTGTTTCCCTTAAGCAGAATGAGCGGCTTGAAGATTACGTCAGGACCTGCGGCCCCGAAGGGGGAACGATAGTTTTTGTTTGCTTCTCCCTCTCTATGCGCAAAGAATGGCAACATGGATTTAAAGACTCCCGGGTCCAAGCCGGTTTCAAGCAGCCTGGAGATCGGTACAACCTGAGTGCCCGGTCTGGCATGAGCTTTAAGAATCTGGGCCAGTTGCACAGCATCCGCGACGTTCCAGCCGAGTCGTTGCTTCATGTCAGCATCGAATCCTTCGCCGAAAAAAACGGTGAGAAACTGCGGGGTGAAGCTGAGATGCCACTGACGAAGAGAGAAGCAGTGGTCGTAGTGAGCGACCTCTCGCAGTCCATCCTCCAAGGCTTGGGCATCCAATCCTAGAAAAGCAAATTGTGAGTAAGGTTCGAGATCGAGCATCGCCACGAGATCGCGTGCTAGGCAGACAGCCTTGTCCCAGAAGGACTTGGCATTGCGTTCGTTGGACCCTTGGGCCGGCAGCTTGACGGCAATGTTATAGAGCAGCCCGATTGGCAACCCCGGGGCGCGATCGCCAAGGCCGCCGGCATATTTCCTACCGAATAGAATTTGCTCGTAGGCGTAGACGTTGGTCTCAAGGGCCACCCGCATGATATTCAAGAGCGCATTGACACAGCCTACGCGATGGAGGCATTTCCAAATTTCGCCGACGATATTTTCGATACCGTCGGGCCTGATCTGGTATCGGCCTGAGTGGATCGAAAAGGCGTAGCCAAGCCGTTTTATCCGAGTCGCTGCGTCCGCTACTGCTTTCGTGCGAGCGTTCGAGAACGGAAATCGCTTGAGGACCATGAAGGCACGGCCTATGAGCATGGCTTCCAGCCAAGCCGACTCATGGTCGAGCGCTCGCACGAAGGCGGTGACTTGCGGAGGAGGTGTTCCAGGTTGAACGGGCCCAGATGGAATTCTCGTTCCGTCGGGATTGGCTATTCCGGGCAAGCAAGCTGCAATATTGTTGAGCGCCTCGGCGATTGGAACGCTCACCCCATCCAGCACATTAGCCAAAAAGAAATGATTGGCTAAAGCACGCACGGTGCCAACCGTTTGGCCAGTATTCTCCAAGACGACCAATAAATCGAAGAGGCGATTCGATGCCTGTTGAAGGCTCTGATAGCCTTTCAAGGCCGCATTCGCTGCTGCTTCATCGGCCATCGGCACGGCTGTGACGGAATTCAGAAAAATCGCTCTTAGTTTTTCTACCTGATCGTCCAAGTCTTGCATCAGGAGTTCCTTGAAGCGCACGATTTATAAATGCAATTCTGTCACGATGACCAAACTGGCCGCTTCGGGCGAGTTGCTTGCATTGGCCATTGGGCAGGTTTTGAAGTGAAGCAGTCATCTGATTGGCCGCTTCGTGGAGAAATCGGAAGGCAGCACCTGGCCGGCTACCGCCGACCATAACGGACATCACGCCAAATCATAACAACAATGCTGTATTCATGTTAGTCCGGCACTACGAAGCAACTTCAATGGTTTATGCCATCCCTGCAGGTGCTGTGCTTTGCGCAACACACCCGGCCTGCTCTAGCCCTCGACCTTGCCACGCCCGGCCTTGACGGAGGCTCGTTTGGCCTTGCTTTCGAGGCGGCGTTTGACCGAGTTGCGCGTGGGGCGCGTGGGGCGCCGGTGCTTGGGTTGCACGGCCACGCTGGCGATGATTTCCTGCAGACGGCGCAGGGCCTCGGCGCGGTTTTTCTCCAGGCTGCGAAATTCCTGCGCCTTGATGATGATGACGCCATCCTTACTGATGCGCTGGTCGCCCAATTTCAGCAATCGTTCGCGCAAGACTTCCGGCAGGGAAGAGGCGTTGATGTCAAAGCGCAGATGGACCGCGCAGCTGACCTTGTTGACGTTCTGCCCGCCCGCGCCCTGTGCACGGATCGCGCTGAATTCGATTTCGTCGGGTGAAATGCTGAAAGCATCAGCCATCACAAGACGCTCTCAGAAATCGTCCGGGTTGGTGCCGGGCCACGCGTTGGCGGCCTGGGCTGCGGCGCGGCGGGCCTGGCGGAAGGCATCCTCGTCGCGCGCGGCATCGATGACCTGCATGATTTCGTCGAGATCGGCAACGCTTTCGTCAGCCACGAACTTTCCGGTCAGCTCGCGTTCGGGCGTCAGATGGCCGGCTTCGTACAGCGCCCAGATTTCCTTGCCGTATTCGGTTTCCAGCAACTCCGGGGCGAATTGCCCGAAGTAGGTGGCGAGGTTTTCCACGTCGCGGTAGAGCATCTGGCTGGCATTATTGTTGGCAGCCGCATCGATGGCTTGTGGCAGGTCGATGATCACCGGCCCCTTGGCGTCGACCAGGATGTTGTATTCGGACAAGTCGCCATGCACGATGCCTGCACACAGCATCAGGACGACCTGATGCACCAGCTCGGCGTGATACTGGCGGGCAACTTTCGGACTCAGCACAACGTCATTGAGGCGCGGTGCCGGCTCGCCATGCTCGTCGGCGACCAGCTCCATCAGCAGCACGCCTTCGTGAAAGTTATACGGCGTGGGCACGCGCACCCCGGCAGCGGCGAGCCGATACAGTGCATCGACCTCGGCATGCTGCCAGGCGGCTTCCTGCTCCTGGCGACCGTAGCGCGAGCCCTTTTCCATCGCGCGCGCCTGCCGGCTGTTCTTGGTCTTGCGCCCTTCGGTGTAGGCCACGGCCTGGCGAAAGGCGCGTTTGTTGGCTTCCTTGTAGACCTTGGCGCAACGCACGTCATCACCACACTGGACGACGAACACCATCGCCTCCTTGCCGCTCATGAGCTGGCGAAGGACGCTATCAACCAGGCCATCGGTGACCAGGGGTTCAATTCTGCTGGGGGTTTTCATGGGAGAGGAGAGATGGCGTACTGAAGCGCAGCAGCCTGCGGGAGGCAGTGTAACCGAGGCAGCGCAATTGCGGCCCTGCTCTCCAACAACTACCGCCCAGCGTATCGAGGTTTCGGGCGACATGCTGCTTTAGGCCCTCACGTTTTCCTACGCAAAGCGCATCGCTTCCGGATGCGCTTTTTTGTGTCCGCGCAACCCGGTGGGCAGGACTGGGTTCAAGCCTGATCGTTTCCAGACGGGATCTTCTGGAAAAAGTTTTCTTGTAATTGGAAAACTTTTTCCATATATTCCAGCCATGGTCTCCGCAACGAAACTTTTCGCCCAATCCCCCTCACCGCACCATGCAACGGGTGAGGACACGCGTGCACGCCTGCTGGCCGCCGCCACCGAAGTGTTTCTCGAAGTGGGTTTCCGTGCCGCCCGCGTGCAGGACATCGCCCAGCGCGCCGGCCTGCGCCTGTCTGCCATCAACTATCACTTCGAAAGCAAGGAAGGGTTGTACCTCGCCGTCCTGCGCCACCATGCCGACAAGGCTCTGGCCGCGACGCCCTTGCAGCAGCCAGGCGTGGAGCAGCCTGTACGTGCGCGTTTCGACTTTGCCGTCAGCGCACTGGTCAACCGCATGCTGGATCCGCACGGCCCGTCGCGCATCGGCCAGCTGATGTTGCGCGAGCTGACGAATCCGACCCCGGCGCTGGAGGTTCTGCTTGAACACTTCAACCTGCCGCAAGCCAAACAGTTCCTGACGCTGCTGGCCGAGATCGTCGGCCCTGCCGTCCCCCATGAAGCGCTTACCCGTTGTCTGGTCTCGATCTTCGGCCAATGCGCCGTGCATATGGCCGGCCGGCCGATGATCAAGCGCCTCGCCCCGGAAATTTTCACGGGAGAGGATGTGCTGGCACGCGTCACACGCCATGTTGCCGACTTCAGCTGGGCCGGCCTGCACGCGATCCGCGCGCAGTGGGAGAAACCCGATGCGCCAGGCTGAGCTTCACTCCACGCTGCTTTCCCGCTCACCCCGCAGGTAAGCAGGCTCCCCACACAACGTTTTGCCTGAAGGATTCGACATGAACAAGAAACGGGTGGCCAAGGTCCTGATCGGCGTCCTCGTCATCGCGGCCGCAGCCGGCTTTCTGTGGAACAAGCAGAGCAGCCAGCCGACTGGGCTGGTACTGCATGGCAACGTCGATATCCGCGAGGTCGAGCTGGCCTTCCGCCAGCCGGGCCGTGTGGCCAGCCTCAGATTCGAGGAAGGCGCGCGCGTCACACAAGGCCAGTTGCTGGCCGAGCTCGATGCCAGACCTTTCGAGGACGCACGGGCGCTGGCCCGCGCCAATCTTGCCCAGGCCCAGGCGGATCTGGACAAGGCCCGCCACGGCTCGCGCAGCCAGGAAATCGGGCAGGCCGACGCCGCCGTACGGCAGGCCAGCGCCGCGGTGAACGAAGCCGAACGCAATTTCGCGCGCCAGACGGCCCTCGCCGAAACCGGCGCCGCCAGCGAGCGCACGCTTGAAGCCGCGCGCAGTGCCCGAGACCAGGCTCGCGCCGCACTCGCCTCGGCCGAACAAGGTCTGGCCCTGCGCCGCGAAGGCACGCGCCGGGAAGATATCGCGGCTGCCGAAGCCCGCCTGGCCGCCGCCGAAGCCCAACTCGCGCAGGCACAAACAGCACTGGCCGACACCCGCTTGCTCGCGCCTTCCGATGGCCTGATCTCGGCGCGCGTGCGTGAGGTCGGCAGCATGGTGACAAGCAACGCGCCGGTCTACACCCTGTCCTTGCAGGAGCCGATCTACGTACGCGCCTACGTTAGCCAGCCTCAGCTGACCCGCGTGCGCCCCGGCAGCACGGTCACGGTGAGCGCCGACGGCACGCCGGAAACCTTCAAGGGCACGATCGGCTTCATCTCGCCGAAGGCCGAATTCACGCCGAAATCGGTAGAGACCACCGCGCTGCGCACCGACCTCGTGTATCGCGTGCGGATTGTCTTGCCCGGTGCGGCCAAAGCCTTGCGCCAGGGCATGCCGGTCAGCGTAGCCATCGATGAAGGTGCCCGCCCGTAAAGGCCCGGCCATGAGCACCAGCGCTGCCCCCGCAAACCCTCGCGTCGAACCCAGCATCCGCGTGGAAGGCGTCGTCAAACGCTTTCCGGGGGTGCTCGCGCTCGCCGGCATCAGCGCGGACATCCTGCCCGGGCAACTCACCGGTCTGGTCGGGCCGGATGGCGCCGGCAAGACCACGCTGATGCGCCTGATGGCGGGGCTCCTGCGTCCGGATGCCGGCAGCATCACCCTGCTGGGGCGTGACACCGTGCGTGCGCAAGGCGAGATCGCGCAGCTCGCCGGTTACATGCCACAGCGCTTCGGCCTCTACGAAGACCTCTCGGTGATGGAGAACCTGCAGCTCTACGCCGAGCTGCGCGAATTGCCCGCCACGCAACACAAGGCCATCTTCGAGCGCCTGCTTGATTTCACCCGGCTCGGCCCGTTCACCCAGCGCCTGGCCGGCAAGCTCTCGGGCGGCATGAAGCAGAAGCTTGGCCTCGCTTGTGCACTGATGGCCCGACCGAAAGTACTGTTACTCGACGAGCCCGGCGTTGGCGTCGATCCGGTAAGCCGGCAGGATCTGTGGCGAATGGTCAGCGAACTGACCGACGCCGGCATGGCGGTGCTGTGGTCGACGGCCTATCTGGATGAAGCCGAGCAATGCGCAAGCGTATTGCTGCTCAACGCAGGCAAGCTCGAATTCGCCGGCAAGCCCGCCGAACTGACTGCGCGGCTGGCAGGACGCAGTTTCCGCCTCGCCGAGCCGGCCGGCGACCGGCGCCGCATCCTGGCACAGGCGCTGGACCTGCCCGCGATCAGCGATGGCGTGATCCAGGGTCGCTCGGTGCGACTGGTGACGCGTGCCGGGGCATCCATCGATGCCGCCCGCGAACTGGCCGGATCCGCCCAGACCCATGTGGAAGCCGTCGCGCCGCGCTTCGAGGATGCCTTCGTCGACCTGCTCGGCGGCGGCCCCGGTGGAACCTCGGTGATCGCGGAGCTGATGGAGCCGGTGCAGCTAGCCAGCGACATCGCGGTCTCCTGCCAGAACCTGACGCGCCGCTTCGGCGACTTCACGGCAACCGACCGCGTCAGCTTCGAGGTACGCCAGGGCGAAATCTTCGGCCTGCTCGGGCCGAATGGTGCGGGCAAATCGACAACCTTCAAGATGCTCTGCGGGCTCTTGAAACCCACCGAAGGCTCGGCCCATGTGGTCGGTCTGAACCTCGCCAGAGCGGCCAGTGCTGCCAAGAACCAGCTCGGCTACATGGCGCAGAAATTCTCGCTCTACGGCCTGCTTTCGGTACGCCAGAACCTCGATTTTTCGGCTGGCGTGTATGGGCTGGCTGACGCGCAGAAACAGGCACGCATCGCCGAGATGATCGAGGCCTTCGAGCTCCAGCGCTTTCTCGATGTAGCCCCGGAATCGCTCTCGCTCGGCTACAAGCAGCGCCTGGCGCTGGCCTGCGCCTTGATGCACCGCCCGCCGGTATTGTTTCTCGACGAACCGACCTCGGGCGTCGATCCGATCACGCGGCGTGAATTCTGGACGCATATCAACGGACTCGTGCGCAAGGGTGTCACGGTGATGGTGACCACGCACTTCATGGACGAGGCCGAGTACTGCGACCGCGTCGCGCTGATGTACCGCGCGAAACTCATCGCGCTCGACACGCCGGATGCACTCAAACAGCAGGTCACGCGCGCCGACGGGCATGCGCCGACGATGGAAGACGCGTTCATCCAGCTGATCGAGCGCGTCGATGCCGAGGAGGCCGCACGATGAACGCCCCACGCCTGCAAGGTTTCAGGCTGCGCCGCCTCATCGCCATCGCGCGCAAGGAAACCCTGCAGATCTTCCGTGATCCCTCGACCCTGCTCGTCGCCTTCGCGCTGCCGGTGCTGATGCTGTTCCTGTTCGCCTATGCCGTGTCACTGGACACACGCAACGTGCGCATCGGCATCGTGCTTGAATCCGATAGCGAAGCCGCCCGGTCACTCGCTGCGGCGTTCTCCGGCAGCCGCTATTTTGCAGTGACGCCGGCACGCGACCGGCGCGAGGTAGAACCCGCCGTCATTGCCGGCCACCTGCGCGGCTACGTGGTGATTCCGCAGGACTTCACGAGCCGTCTGTTGCGCGGTCGCAGCGAGGCACTGGTACAGATCATCACCGACGGCACCCAGCCGAACACCGCCACATTCGTTGCCAACTATGCGCAAGGCGTCGTCTCCAGCTGGTATGCCAATCGCGTTGCGTCAACACCCGACGCAATCCCGGCCATCAGCCTGCAACCGCGTTTCTGGTTCAACCCGGAAATGGAGAGCCGGCGTGCCCTGATGCCGGGCGCGCTATCCATCATCATGACCATGATCGGCACACTCCTGACGGCGCTGGTCGTGGCGCGCGAGTGGGAACGCGGCACGATGGAGGGGCTTTTTTCGACGCCCGCAAGCATCCTCGAAATCGTCGTAGGCAAGCTGCTGCCGTATTTCGGCCTTGGCCTGATCGCAACGGGGGTCAGCGCCATGCTGGTGGTATGGGGTTTCGGGGTGCCGTTGCGCGGCTCGGTCTTGACCTTGCTATTGCTGGCCGTGGTATTCCTGTTTCCCGCGCTCGGGCAGGGACTCTTGATCTCGACGATTGCACGGAACCAGTTCGTCGCAGCCCAGCTGGCCCTGATCTCGGGCTTCCTGCCCGCCTATCTGCTGTCCGGCTTCCTGTTCGAGATCAGCTCGATGCCCCGCCCGATCCAGTTGCTGACCTGCATCGTTCCGGCGCGTTATTTCAACACCGGTCTGCAGACCGTGTTTCTTGCCGGCGATGTGTGGCCGCTGTTGCTGCCCGCGCTGGGGGCGATGCTGCTGCTCGGCACGATCCTGTTCGCCGTGGTGATGCGCAAGCTGCGCAAGAGTCTGGAGCCCTGAGCCATGCACGCCAAGCTGATCCGTCTGCGCGCACAGATCGTCAAGGAGCTGCTGTGCATCCTGCGCGATCCGAAAAGCCGCGTCGTGCTGATCGTGCCGCCCCTGATCCAGCTCTGTGTCTTCTCGTTTGCGATGACGCTGGAAGTGCGCAACATCGATGTCGCCGTGCTCAACCACGATGCGGGCGGAGCCGCCCTCGAACTCGTGCAGCAGCTCGATGCTTCCGACCTCGTGCGCCATGTTCGCCTCGTGCAGAGCGAAGAGGAGCTTGCGCGGATGATTGACACGCAACAGGTGATGGCGGGCGTGGTGCTGCCGCAGACGTTCTCGCGCGATATCGCGGCTGGCCGCAGTGGCACGGCGCAGGTCATCCTGGACGGGCGCAAGGCGAATGCGGCGCAGATCACGCTCGGCTATCTGCAGAGCATCGCGACCAACGCTGCGCTGGTGCTGCGCCCTGCAAGCCCGGGCACGGCAGGCGAGCCGGGCATGGTGCGGCACTGGTTCAATCCCAACCTCATCTATTACTGGTTCGTCGTCCCCAGCCTGGTCGGGATTCTTGTCACTCTGGTGACCCTGATGGTCACGGCGATGTCGATTGCGCGCGAGCGCGAACTGGGGACCTTCGACCAGTTGCTCGTCTCGCCCTGCACGGCGACCGAAATCATTGTTGCCAAAGCCGTCCCCGCTTTCTGCATCGGCGCGGTGCTGGCCAGTGTGATGATTGGCGCCGGCGTCTTCCTTTTCGGCATCCCTTTCACCGGCTCTTTCGGCCTGCTGTTCCTGTGTCTGCTGCTGTTCATCCTGTCGCTCGTCGGCATCGGGCTGATGATCTCGTCGGTATGCGCCACGCAACAGCAGGCAATTCTCGGCACCTTCGCGATTCTGGTGCCGGCCATCATCATGTCCGGCTTCGCCACGCCGGTTGAAAACATGCCATTGTTCTTGCAGTGGCTGGCGCAATGCATTCCGCTCAAACATTTCCTGATCATCCTGCAAGGCAGCTTCCTCAAGGCGCTGCCGCCTGCCGACATTTTCGCCAACGCCTGGCCGATGGCCGTCATCGCTGCGGTCACGCTGACGCTGTCCACCCTGTTCGTTCGCAGCAAGCTCCAGTGAGGTTCCCGATGCGTACCCTGCCCGTTTTCATGCTACCCCACCGTCTGATGATCACGACCTTGCCTGCGCTACTCGCGGCTTGTGCGGCGGTGGGTCCGGAGCACACCGTCCCCGCAGTCGCCACAGGTCAGGGCTGGCAGACATCGGCCGACACCACCGCCGTACCCGCGAACCTGGCACGTTGGTGGCGTAGCCTGGGAGACCCGGATCTGGCACGCATCGTCGAGCAGGCACTGGCCCACAATCTCGACCTGCGCCAGGCCGATCTCAGCATCGAGGCCGCACGCGCCCAGTTGCTGCGCGCCGAGGCTTTGTCAGCACCGACACTGGCAGCCAGCGCCAGTACCCAGCGCCGCCGGCTCTCCCTCAACAGTCCGGAATTCAACCCGCAACGCTCTCCCGACCAGACCGTCTCCGATGCAGGGCTGGATGCGAGCTGGGAAATTGATCTGTTCGGCAGCCTGCGCCGCCAGCGCGAATCGGCACAGGCCGCGCTGCAGATGAGCGAGGCCGAGGCACAAGGGCTGCGCTTGAGCCTTGCGGCAGAAACCGCACGTACCTATTTCACGCTGCGCGGTGCACAACGCGAACTAGCCGCGCGCCAGGCTTCGGTCGATGCGCTGCAGCAGATCCATCAGCTCGTGCAGATCCGGCAAGCTGCGGGCGATCTACCGCGTACCGAGGTCGAACGCGCACAGGCCAGACTCGACCAGGCCAGAGCCGCCTTGCCGCCCATCGCCGCACGCCGGCAGGCCGCAGCCCTGGCGCTCGGGCTGCTCTACGGCGATCTGCCGGAAGCACAACTGGCACTCGCCACCCTGCCAGGCAGCGACATTGCGCTCGACCCGATCCCCGTCGGCCAGCGTGCCGATGTGCTGCGCCGCCGCCCGGACGTGATCGCTGCAGAGCGCAAGCTCGCGGCAGCAACCGCCGACACCGGCGTGGCGACTGCCGAGCTCTTCCCAAAACTGAGTCTGTCGGCGAGTGCCGGCTTCCGGGCGCTTTCCGGCAGCGACCTCTTCGCCTGGGACAGCCGGCGTGGTGCAGCCGGGCCACTCATCTCCTGGCGCATCCTCGATGGCGGCCGGGTACGCGCCGAGATCCACGCGGCTGAAGCGCGCCAGCAGTCTGCCGCGCTCGGCTACGAGAAGGCGGTGCTCAGCGCGCTGTCAGACGCCGAGAAATCGCTCAACCAGTATGCGCACACCCTGCAAGCCCTCGCCGCGCAGGAAACCGCGCTGGCCAGCACCCGACGCGTTGCCGAAACCCTCCACCGCCGTTACACCCTCGGCGACACGACGCTGATCGACGCGCTCGATGCCGAACGCGAACTCAGCGACCAGCAAGCCTTGCTCGCTCAGACGCGGGCCGGCGCATCCTCCGATCTGGCCACGCTGTACAAGGCCCTTGGCGGTGGCTGGGAACCCTGATCCGGCAGCGGAACCCCGCTCGCCGTTTTGAACGCCGGGGCCGATTTTGTGTTTTTTGTTTCGCAAGCACGCCTGTGCTGTAGGCATAATCACAAACTTCGACATACGGGAACTGCGCAATGAACCTCCGCTTCTGGCGTCCGGCAAGGCGCAAGCGCCGCAGCCCGCGCAAGGAACACCCAGCGCCACACCGCGGACAACTGCCACGCATCCTGTTGCGCATCTATTTTGCGGGCTTCGTGCTGCTGGTCGTCACCCTCCTCGGCACCGTCGGTTTTCTCGTGATTGGCGGCCAGGCCACGACGTTCTCCGACGCGCTGTACATGACCCTGATCACCATCACTACGGTGGGATACGGAGAGGTGGTTCCACTGCACGATATCTGGAGCCGCATCTTTGCCGGGCTGATTTCCTTCATCGGTTTTGGCGGCGTGACATTCCTGTTTACCAGCCTGACCGTGTTCTTTCTCGAAAGTGATTTTGATTTCAGCCTGCGGAGGCGCCGCATGAACAAGAAGATTGATCGTCTGGAAGACCATTTCATCGTTTGCGGCTACGGCCGCGTGGGCCAGAACGTCGGCGCCGAACTGAAGGTGACCGGGCGCCCCTTCGTGGCCATCGAACCCAACCTGCAGATGTTGCTGGAACTGGCTGACCGTGACGACCAGCTGATCTGGCAACAAGGGGATGCCACCGACGATGAACAGCTCATCAACGCGGGGATCGAACGCGCGCACGGCGTGTTCGCCGTCTCCAACGACGATGCCAAGAACATGATGATTGCCCTCACGGCCAAGCAATTGAATCCGAAGATACGGGTGGTGGCGCGCTGCCATGAAATCCGCAATGAGGAGAAACTCAAGAAAGCCGGCGCGGATCAGGTGGTGTTGCCGGACTTCACCGGCGGGCTGCGCATCGTGACGATGATGGTGCGCCCGCGCGTACAGGGCTTCCTCGAAGAAATGATGCGTTCCGAGCACAAGATCCGCATGGAAGAAGTCACCCTGTCCGGCAGTTTCGTGCCGCGCACACTCGGCTCGCTGAACCTGGCCAACCCGAATTTCATCCTGATGGCCGTACGCGTCGGCAAGGACTGGAAATTCAATCCGCAAGCCGATTTTGAATTACAACCCGGCCAGGTTCTGGTCGCCATGACCAATCCTGCCGGTCGCCACGAATTCGAACAGAGCGTGGCCCGATAATTTTATTTCCCCTCATCAACCCGTTTTGGCGTCTTCACCCGTTTCAGGTTCACACCTTCAAACCAGGAGCCTGAAAATGAAACCTCGCCAACTCTCCCGCCTGCTCGCCCTGCTGCTGGCGGCCCTCATAGCCGCCTGCGCCAGCCAGCAGCCGGAAACCCCGCCGGCCCAACGGGCTGAAACCGTGACGCCCGCCGTGCCCCCCACGGCACAACCCAGCGCGGCGCCCGCCGCAGCAACCGCAAGCCGCCTGCAACGCGACGCGGCCGGCCCGCTGTTCAAGATGCAGGCACAGGCCATGTACTTGCCGGCCCCGATGCCGCCAGAAGAACGCGAGCGCTACGGCCAGATCAACGACAACCCGGTAAAGCGGGTCGCCGAAGCGTCGGTATCCACGTTCAGCATCGACGTCGACACCGGCAGCTACAGCAATGTGCGGCGCATGCTCAATGCCGGGCAGCTGCCGCCGGCCGATGCGGTGCGCGTCGAGGAACTGATCAACTATTTCCCTTACGATTACGCCCTGCCCCGCGACGGTCGTCCGTTTGCCGTGCATACCGAATTCGCCCCGGCACCATGGAATGCCGAACGCGTGCTGCTGCGCATCGCCATCAAGGGGCAGGACGTAGCCAAGGAAAACCTGCCGCCCGCCAATCTGGTGTTCCTTGTCGACGTATCGGGATCAATGAACAGCCCGGACAAGCTGCCGCTGCTGAAAGCCTCACTCAAACTGCTGGTGAATGAACTGCGCGCGCAGGATCGGCTATCGCTCGTGACCTATGCCGATGGCACACAGCTGGTGTTGCCGCCGACTTCGGGGGCCGACAAGGCCGCGATCACCGCCGCCATCGATGCGCTGCGTGCAGGCGGCAGCACGGCGGGCGCCTCCGGCATCCAGCTGGCCTACAGTGCCGCACAACAGAGTTTCATCAAGGGCGGCATCAACCGCATCCTGCTCGCCACCGATGGAGACTTCAATGTCGGCATCAGCGATGACAAACAACTCAAAAGCATGATCGAGGAGCGCCGCAAGAGCGGCATCTCGCTCTCCACGCTGGGTTTCGGCACCGGCAACTACAACGAGCGGATGATGGAGCAGATCGCCGACGTGGGCGACGGCGCGTATTCCTACATCGACAGCCTGATGGAAGGCCACAAGGTACTCGTCAATGAAATGACTTCGACATTGGCAACGATCGCCAGGGACGTGAAGGTACAGATCGAGTTCAACCCCGCTGTCGTGAAGGAATACCGCCAGATCGGCTACGAGAACCGCCAGCTCGCCCGTGAGGATTTCAACAATGACAAGGTGGACGCCGGTGACATCGGAGCCGGCCACACGGTGACTGCGCTGTACGAGCTGACCCTGGTTGGCAGCAAGGCCAGCATGGATGATCTGCGCTATGCACCGCAAGCACACCTGGGCACCCCGGCCGCCAGCGAGTTGGGCTTCCTGCGCCTGCGCTACAAGCAGCCCGAGGCGACCCGGAGCGAGCTGATCGAAATCCCCCTGCAACGCAGTGCCATCCTGCCCCTCGCCCGGGCCAGCAGCGAATTCCGCTTCGCCACCGCCGTCGCCGGTTTCGGCCAGATCTTGCGCGGCGGCAAGTACACGGGGCAATGGGACTACAGCGATGCCCGCCGGCTCGCTGCCGACAATCTCGGCAAGGATCGCTTCGGCTATCGCGGCGAGTTCCTGCGGCTGGTGGATCTGGCCTCCGCACTGGGCACAAAGGCGGCAAAGTAAGCAGGTCACGCACGCCCCTGTGGGAGCGACGTCCATGTCGCAAAGCGTTGCATGCGCGACGTGGACGTCGCTCCCGCAACCCGAGCCCGCCTCGGCTCCGAAATTGATCATTCGCGCCCCACGGCAACGCCTGCAGCACAAGCCCTGCGGGCTATACTCCGCGGCATGAAGAACGCCACCGAACTCGCGAATCTGCCGGACGAAGAGCTGATGCTGCTGGTTGCCAACGGCCTCATCGAAGCGCCGGCCACCGAGCTGTTCCGTCGCCACAACCGGGCGCTCTTCAACTTCGTGGCCTGGCAATGTCAGGGCAATACGCAGGAGGCAGAAGACATCACGCAGCGGACCTGGGAGAAGCTCATGACGCGCTGTGCCGATTACACGCCCCAGGCGACTTTCCGCACCTTCCTGTTCCAGATCGCGCGCAACCTGTGGCGGGATCTGCGCCGCTCGGCGAGCGAGAGCCTGCGCGACCCACTGGACGACACGCAGCCCGAAACGCCCACCGACGACCTCGCACCGGAAACCGAGCTGGCATTGCGCCAGAATCTCGCTCAGGTGCACAAAGCCTTGCTGGCACTGCCGGCCAATCAGCGTGAAGTCGTGGTGCTGCGTTTTTTCAGCGAGATGAGTCTGGAGGAAATCGCCCACACGCTCGGAGAGGGATTCGAGACCGTGAAGAGTCGCCTGCGCTATGCCTTCACGCGTTTGCGCCGTGAGCTGGAGGCCGGTTCATGAGCGAGGCCTTCGACAAATTCGTGCGTGGCGAGGACCGCCTTGCCCGGCTGCTGCACGCACTGCCGGCCTTTGAGCCACCAGCTTCGCTGGAGGCAAGCTTTCTTGCGAGTGCCCACACGGCGCAGACAGCTGTTGGAGCGGCTATTCGCCGCGAATTCGCGGCCACTGGCCGCTCCTGCGAAAACCCGAACGCACAGCCAGGTTTTGAGCCGCCCGCCAGCCTCGAAGCCCGTTTCCTGAAAATGGCCGCGAAGATCGATGCGGACCAGGCACCACGACGCGAGGCCATCCTGACGCAGATAGCCCAGGGAGAATCTCCACAAGCCGCGCTGGGAACTGCGCTGCAGCCTGCCACGGCAGACTGGTTGCACACCCAGGCACGGCAGCCTCGCCCGACACAGAAACCTGCGCGCAAAGCCGTATGGCTGGGCTTCTCCTGGTTTGATCTGCGTCTGGCAGGGCTCATGGGCATCCTCGCCGCGGTAGCCGTGCAGCTTCTGCTCAGATTTCTGCCCAACCCCGAGCAGATCGCCGTACGCGAGGCGTTCAACGAGAATTTCCTGTCGCGCGTCATTCCTGGCCCTGACGCCGATCCTTCGCCTCCACTTGCCAGCGCCGAACCGCCCCCGCATGCAGCGCCGCCACCGGCGCCAGTCATTCCGCCCGCTGCGGCACGACTTCCAGCGCCAGCACCCGTTCCCGGAATTGCGCCCTCTGCCCGCCTGCTTGCCCCCTCTGCGGCACGCGCGAAGGCCAGCCCTGACGCGCCCCATGCAGAAGAACTGCCGGCCATGCCTGCCGCCGCCCCCGCCACGCCAGGCATGCCGCCGCCAACCGACACGGTGGGCCGCAGCGCGGAGCCATCCCCTCCTGCGCTCGCACCTTCTGCGCTGCTCGCCGGAAAAGCTCTGGTCAGGCCTGAACGCGCCCCCGGCGAACCCGCACAGACCGACGCCAGCCTGGCCCAAGCAACACCGCCTGCCACGCAGATCCGCAAACAGTCGCTCGCCCCGGCCCCCTCACCCTCGTTCAGCCCAGCCCTGCGCAATGCAAAAACCCTTCAAGATATTCAAAATGCATCAGAAGATTCCAGCGCGGCCCCCGACCACACCCGAGCCGCAGGGCTGATCGCCCACCTTTCCGATGCCCCTGCCGACATTGCCGCCAGACTGCCCGCGCCCCCGGCAGGACAGGAATGGGTGATCTACAGTGCCACCCCCAATCGCCCGGAAGTGCTTGCCTGGATTGAAGCACTACGCCAGAGCATCCCGGCCCGATACAGACCACAGTCTTTCCGGATTCAGGAAGAAGCAGGTGCCCCCGATACGCTGCGGATCATGCCATTTCCATAAAAAGAAAACAGGCTGTGAATCCGAAAACCATCCGGGAGCGGGTGACGAAAGCATGTCCCGTGCAGATTGCTGAAGGCTCCCCGCAACAGCGGGTGCGTCACCTTTACAGGTTATTTATCAGGTGCACATCTTTTAACATCTTAAACCCACACAATTAAGCCATCAGAAATCCAACCAGAGAAGGGGAATGGCTTGAATTTCGGGCTCAACCGCAAGTCGGGTGCGATCGTGCACTCCCGTACCGAATTTGCCTCGGCAAGTACGGTCATGCTTGCATTGGTTCTGGGTGCCTGTTCAAGCGATCCCAGCCTGGTGCGTGGCCCGACATCCAACCGCCCCATCCAGCAACTGGCCAGCGTTGAACGGGAGCTCAACTCCGGTGCAATCTTCCAGCCAGGAAGTCTTTCGTCGATGGTGATGTTTCGCGAAGATACCAAGCCGAGCCGGATCGGCGACACGCTCAAGATAGATATCTCGGAAGCTCTCACTTCGACCAACAAGTCCGACACCAAGACCAGTCGCGCCAACACCGTTGCGACCAAAGGCCCTGGTGGAGCCAACACGATTAGCGGCCTGATCAATCAGATCATCAACGCTGATGCTTCAGCCAGCGGCAGTGACACCTTCGAAGGAAAAGGCAACATGGAGAACACCAACAAGCTGAAAGGCAAGCTGGCGGCCTCCGTCATCAATGTATTGCCCAACGGCAATCTCGTGGTTGCTGGCGAAAAGAGTCTGGCCTTCAACGGCTCGGTCAATACGCTACGATTTTCGGGCGTGGTGGATCCGGCCGACATCAAGAGTGGCCGCACCGTCGCATCATCGGATGTGGTGGATGCACGTCTGGAACAGGTTGGTGCCGGCCTGATCTCCGATACATCATCACGCGGCTGGCTGCAGAAGATGCTGACCGACGCACTGGTGATCTGGTAAATCCGCGCGACCGACCCCGCCTATCCAGTTAGATCCACGTATCGATGATGTTGCCAATGGCCCTTACACCCAGCTGCGCACCGGCGCTGACCGTGCCAACGGCCACGCCGACGCCGCTGGTCAAGGTATTGACCACTGCATCCCCCAGCTTCTGAATCTGGGATTCAATGGTAGCCGATGCGTTCTGTACCTCATTACGCGCCACACTGCGGTTCGTTGAGCTAACGTACATAAGTATCTCTCTGCCATATCTGGCTTACTAAAGATCAGTATCTGGCGGTCGTTCGCCGACCACTCTCAGCCAAACCACTCTCCGTTGAAGCATTGTTTTCTGCCGGACCACTTTGCTGCACGGCAGGGGCCTTCGCATCTGCCACACCATAAGCAATCACGCGCACCGCAGGCGCAATCTTGTCTTGCGTACTCGCCCACTTGTCATAACCAAGCAAACTGGGCTTGTAACTCGCCGCAGCCAACACCTTGCCATACGAGCGCAATTCAATGCGTGCACCACTCATGTAGGACTTGTAATCCGGGCTGAACCAATGCTTCCCCCACTCGACCTGCGCAACGTAATGAATCGAATAACGGCAGGTTTCCGGCAAATTTGAGGCATAAACGCGACTGCTCACGCCATGCTTGGCCAGTTCGATCTGCATGGCAGGTACAAAGTCGGCCACATTCGAAACAGGATTAAGCTCGATACACGCGCCATCAAACCGTTCATAGGGATGGATAACCGAGTTTTCCGCCGTTGAAGGCGCCAGCGTGGACGCATTCGTCACGGCAACACTCACGAGCTCAAGGGCCTTGAGTTCAGCGCTTGGCGTCATGACCACGCAACCACTCAGACACAGGACAGACAGGCAGATCAAAGTGCGCAAAGGAATACTCCATACAGGACAGCGGAACAAGCGGCTTCTTGCACAGAATAGCGCCTGACAGCAAGGTTTTAGCGCGTCATTGCGCCGTTTTACATCTGGCGCCGACACGATAATTTCCGGCACGCTGGCGCTGAATCGGCTACCCTCACAAGCCAGCTTTCAAAACCTTTCCGGAAATCGTTCATGCAACAGATCCATGACGCTGATGTGCTCCTGCTTCAGGCCATTACCCTTGCCGCCAAGCGCAAACCTGCCGCCATCAATGAGGTCGTGGTCGCCGTGGCCATGCTCCAGCCGCACCTGCCGTCGGAAACCAAACTGCGGGAAGCCTTCGCCCGCTTGTCGAGCCACGGCCTGATCGTCGCGCAGGATGAGGGCTACACGCTGAGCGCCGAGGCTGAACGCCTGCTGGCAGGCACTTCGAAAAAGGGCGATGCGAACGAACGGGCTTATCGCATCAAGGAAAAACTCGCCGAATTCGATGTCGGCACGGCTCACCCCGTTGTGCAACCCGATGATGCAGACCTGAGCGCAGCCATCCTTGCCTGGCGCGCTTCTTTGCCGCCGCTGACCAAGACCGAGAAATTCGAGGCGCGCAAGGAAAAGGCCAAGGAAGTCACCCGTGCCAACAACAAGGTTTTCGGCCGCCCGGGTCGCCCGCGCATCACACATTGATCCAGATGACTGACAACACGCCCAGCCCGATCACCGCCACCGTTCCGCCAACGCAACCAGCGAGCCGCGCCTTCGCCGATCTGCCACTGTCGCCTGCGCAGCTCGCCGTCCTGCAACAGCTCGAATACTTCGAGATGACGCCGATCCAGGCCGCCAGCCTGCCATTGGCACTTGCCGGCCATGATCTGATAGCCCAGGCCAAGACCGGCAGCGGCAAGACGGCTGCATTCGGCCTGCCACTGCTCGCTCGCCTGAACCCGCGCCACTTCGGCGTACAGGCCATGGTGCTGTGCCCCACGCGCGAACTGGCCGAACAGGTCTCGCAAGAAATCCGTCGCCTTGCCCGTGCCCAGGACAACATCAAGATCCTGGCGCTGTGTGGCGGCGCACCGATGCGCGCACAGATCACCAGTCTGGAACATGGCGCGCACATCGTCGTCGGTACCCCGGGGCGCCTGATGGACCACATCGAGCGTGGCAGCCTCAAGCTGGATGGACTCAACACCCTGGTCCTCGATGAAGCGGATCGCATGCTCGACATGGGCTTCTTCGACGACATCAGCTGGGTCGCCAGCCGCTGCCCACCGGGTCGGCAGACTTTGCTGTTTTCCGCCACCTATCCGGATGGCATTGCAAAACTGGCCGCCGAATTCCTGCGCAACCCGCAGGAAGTCAAACTGACCGAGGCGCACGAGGCCGACAAGATCCGCCAGCGCTTCTACGAAATCACCCCGGAGCAACGCCTGACGGCTGTCGGCATGCTTTTGCGCCACTACCGCCCGACCAGCACGCTGGCGTTCTGCAACACGCGCCAGCAATGCAAAGCGCTGTTCGAGCAACTGCGCAGCGAAGGCTTCCACGTACTCACTTTGCATGGTGAGCTGGAACAGCACGAGCGCGATCAGGTGCTGATCCGCTTTGCCAACCGCAGCTGTTCGGTGCTCGTCGCCACCGATGTGGCCGCCCGCGGGCTGGACATCGCCCAGCTCGAAGCCGTGATCAATGTCGACATCACGCCGGACCCGGAAGTCCACATCCACCGCGTGGGCCGCACCGGCCGCGCCGATCAGGATGGCTGGGCATTGAGTCTGGTGGGCCCGGCCGACCAGAAGAAGATCGTCGGCATCGCCCAGCTGGGCAATTTCAAGCCCGAGTGGCACAAGCTCGATTCACTTGTGGCAGAAGACGAGGCGCCACTCCTGCCGCCGATGTCGACCCTGCAGATCCTTGGCGGCAAGAAAGACAAGATCCGCCCCGGTGACGTGCTCGGTGCCCTGACCGGGGAAGCCGGCTACACCCGCGAGCAGATCGGCAAGATCAACGTCACCGAGCAAACCACCTACGTCGCCGTGGATCGCAACATTGCCGGTGAAGCCACACGCAAGCTCGGCGCAGGCAAGATCAAGGGCAAGACGGTAAAGGTGCGGCGGCTGTAATGCCAGGGCGCCAACAGGCTGTTGGCGCCCTGCTCAACGAGCAACCGGCCTCGCTCACTCCTCGAACGAGAACACCGTTGCACCCTGCTCCGCGCCGCTGACCGCATTGCGCATCACGCCGAACAGCTCACGGCCCAAGCCGAATTGTCCGGTCCCCGCAAATTGGGCGGGGCTGCGCGCTGCGAATTCCGCTTCGTCACATTCGACGTGCAGGATGCCCGTTTCGGCGTTCAGCTCGATCATGTCACCGTCCTGCACGCGGGCGATCAGGCCACCGGCCAAGGCTTCGGGCGTAACGTGGATGGCCGCCGGCACCTTGCCGGACGCGCCGGACATGCGCCCGTCGGTCAGCAAGGCCACGTGAAAACCCTTGTCCTGCAGATTCGCCAGGGTCGGCGTGAGCTTGTGCAGTTCCGGCATGCCGATCGCACGCGGCCCCTGAAAGCGCAGCACCGCGACAAAATCGCGCTCCAGCTGGCCGGCTTTGGCCGCCGCAATCAGCGCATCCTGGCTCTCGAAGACCACCGCAGGCGCACGGATGACCTGATGTTCGGGCTTGACCGCCGAGACCTTGATCACCGCCCGCCCCAGATTACCGGTCAGCAGGCGCAAGCCCCCATCGAAGCTGAAAGCCTGAGCGACACTCGCCAGCACTGCCGGATCGCCGCTTTCGCTCGGCGCGTCATGCCAGACGAGTTCCCCGGCAGCATCCAGTTGTGGCGCCTTGGCATACGCGGCCAGGCCCTTGCCGACAACGGTCTGCACATCCCCGTGCACCAGGCCGGCACCAAGCAGCTCGCGCACCACCCAGGCCATCCCGCCTGCGGCGTGGAACTGATTCACATCCGCCGCACCATTCGGATAGACGCGTGCAAGCAGGGGCACGGCTTTCGAGAGCGCTTCAAAATCACTCCAGTCGATGAGGATACCTGCCATGCGGGCCATCGCCACCAGATGGAGCGTGTGATTGGTCGAGCCACCCGTGGCCAGCAAACCGACGATGGCATTGACGATGCTGCGCTCGTCAATCATGCGGCCCAAGGGCGTGAATTCTCCACCGTTCACGGTCAGTTTCAGGACCCGTCGGGTCGCCGCCCGCGTGAGGGCTTCACGCAAAGGGGTGCCGGGCGGGACAAAGGCTGCGCCGGGGATGTGCAGCCCCATCATTTCCATCAGCATCTGGTTGCTGTTGGCCGTGCCGTAAAAGGTACAGGTGCCGGGAGCGTGATAGGACTGCGATTCGCTTTCCAGCAGCGCCTCCTGCCCGACTTCGCCGGCCGCATATTTCTGCCGTACCTTGGCTTTCTGGTCATTCGAGATGCCGGAGGGCATCGGCCCGGACGGCACGAAGATGAAGGGCAGATGACCGAAGCGTAGTGCAGCCATCAGCAGGCCGGGAACGATCTTGTCGCAAATGCCCAGGCACATGCCAGCGTCAAACATGTTGTGTGAAAGCCCCACCGCGCTGCTCATGGCAATCACGTCGCGCGAGAACAACGACAGATCCATGCCGTCCTCGCCCTGCGTGATGCCGTCGCACATGGCCGGCACCCCGCTGGCGACCTGCGCCGTGGCACCAGCCTCGCGTGCCACGGCCTTGATGAAATCGGGATACACACCGTAGGGCTGGTGCGCAGAAAGCATGTCGTTGTACGCCGACACGATGCCGATATTGGGCACGCGCAGGGCTTTGATGCGCAGCTTGTCATCGGCCGGGCTTGCAGCAAACCCGTGGGCCAGATTGGTACAACCGAGCTGCCCGCGATATGGAGAGCCGGGAATGGCGGCTTCGATCCGTGCCAGATAGCGCGCACGGGTTCCGGCGCTGCGGGAGATGATGCGACGCGTCACGGCGTCTACGATGGGATTGAGTGGCGACTGAACAGACATGGCGGCAACCTTTGCAAACACGACAGCGAGATTCTGCAAAGTAGTCGAATGCGGCATCCGGCACAAGCGCCCGCACCAGATAAGGGTGCAGGGGCATAGCCAGAAACCCGGCAATTTCCTACACTCCCACCCCATTCCTGCGGAGAACATCACGGTGAACCTCAAGCTCCACACATTTACGCGCACCGATGCCCTCGATCAGGCGCTGTCTGCCTGCGTGGCCGCCAAGCTGCGTGACGGTATCGCAGCCCACGGAAAGGCCGCCCTGGTGGTTTCGGGAGGGCGCACCCCGGCGGGCTTCTTCCGGGCGCTGGGCCACGCGGATCTGGATTGGGCGCGCGTCACCATCACGCTTGCGGATGAACGCTGTGTCAGCGAAGACAGCCCGCACAGCAATGCCCGCAGCGTGCGTACCCATTTGCTGCAAGGCCGGGCCGCCGCCGCGAATTTCCTGCCCTTGTATCTGCCCGCCGAGCACATCGATGCGGCCAATGCACGCCTGGCTATCCTGCCGGAGCGCTTTGACGTTGTGGTGCTGGGCATGGGGGACGACGGCCACACCGCCTCGATCTTCCCGGACAGCCCGCAGCGCGAGGCCGCCCTCTGCGACGCCAGCAACCACCCTTTGCTGTTCGCCGAGGGCAAAGCCCCGGTGACGGCCCGCCTCACCCTGACGGCCCCGCGCCTGCTTGCCACCCGCAGTCTCATCCTGCACGTGACCGGCGAACACAAATGGCAGGTCCTGGGTCAGGCATTGACCGCACCAACCCCGGCTTTGCCGATCAGCCATTTCCTGCATGCAGAAGGCCTCGAAAAACATGTTTTCTGGACCCGCTGACAGCTACCCGCACCTCATCGGCGACATTGGCGGGACCAATGCGCGCTTTGCCATGATCGCTGCCCCTGGCGCGCCGATCAGCCATGTCGCCACCCTGCGCTGCGCGGACTACTCCGGGCCACTTGAGGCCATCCATGCGTGGCGCACGCAACAAGCCGCTCCCACGCCGCGCAATGGCGCCATCGGCATAGCCAACCCGGTCACCGGCGACCAGCTGCGTCTCACCAATAATCCATGGGCATTTTCTGTCGAAGCACTGCGACAGGCCCTGCACATGGAGCAACTCGTCTTCGTGAACGATTTCACCGCTCTTGCCCTCTCGCTGCCTCATCTGGGAGATGCCGAGCGGTATCAGGTTGGCACCGGAGTCTGCATCCCGGGCTGCGCCATCGGCGTGATCGGCCCGGGTACCGGACTGGGCGTATCCGGCCTGATCCCGTCCGGCAAGGGCTACGTGCCACTGGGTGGCGAGGGCGGCCATGTCAGTCTGTCTCCCCAGACCGATGAAGAATTCGCACTCACCGCCCTGCTGGCCCGCGAGTACGGCCACGTCTCGGCCGAACGGGTACTCTCCGGCCCCGGGCTGATCACGCTGTACCGCGCGCTGGCGCAAGTGCGCGGGCAGACAGCCCAGGCGCTCGACAGTGCCGCCATCACGACCGCCGCCCTGAGCGGCACGGATGCCCTGTGTGCAGCGAGCCTTGCCATGTTCTGTGCGCTGCTTGGCAGTTGTGCGGGCAATCTGGCGCTGACGCTGGGCGCACGTGGCGGCGTTTTCATCGGCGGCGGCATCGTGCCACGCCTGGGTGGCTATTTCGCCGAGTCCGCGTTCCGTCAGCGGTTTGAAGCCAAAGGCCGTTTCAGCAGCTATCTGGCCCAGATTCCGACTTACGTCATCACCGCCAACAACCCGGCGCTGATCGGTGCGGCCGTCGCCCTCGAACAGGCCGTTACCAGGGGCTGAACGCTTGCAGATGGCCGGGTGCTCGCCACCGTCATGCAGCCCGGCTATCATCCAGAAATACAAGAACCTTACTCCGGCACACACCATGAATCCGACTCGCACCTCCGCCTGGACTCGCCTTGCCGAACACGCGACGAGCCACCCTCCCGCCGCCCTGCGCGAACTCTTCGCGCAAGATCCGCAACGCGCCTGTCACTTCCGCCAGGAAGCCTGCGGCATCCTGCTGGATTATTCAAAGAACCGCATCAGCGACACCACGCTGCACCTGCTCTTTGACCTGGCGGATGCGTGCGACCTGCGCAGCCATACCCGTGCCATGTTCGAAGGCGATGCCATCAATTCCACCGAGCATCGCGCTGTGCTGCACACTGCGTTGCGCACGCAGGGTGATGTGCCGGTCCTGGTCGATGGCCACGATGTTCTGCCCGCCATCCGCGAAGTACGTGCACGCACCTATGCCTTTGCCGAACGCGTGCGTAGTGGCGACTGGAAAGGGTTTTCCGGTGAGCGCATCACCGACGTGGTCAACATCGGCATCGGCGGCTCGGACCTCGGCCCACTGATGGTCTGCGAGGCGCTCAAGCCCTACGCCGATGGTCCGCGCATGGACTTCGTCTCCAACGTCGACAGTCTGCATCTGGTCCAGACGCTCAAGGATCTCGACCCGGCACGTACCCTGTTCATCGTCGCATCCAAGACCTTCACCACCGTCGAGACCCTCACCAATGCCCGCAGTGCGCGCGCCTGGCTGGTCGCTGCAGGCGGTGAAACGGCCGTCGCCCGGCACTTTGTCGCCGTGTCGACCAATGCCGCCAAGGTCAATGACTTCGGCATCGACACCGCCAACATGTTCGGTTTCTGGGACTGGGTCGGCGGTCGCTACTCCTTGTGGAGTTCCATCGGCCTGTCCATCGTCCTCGCCATCGGTCCGGCCGGCTTCGATGAATTGCTCGCGGGTGCCGCCGCAATGGATCAGCATTTCCGCACCGCGCCGCTGGCGGAAAACCTGCCTGTCATCCTTGCGCTGCTGGGCATCTGGAACGTGAATTTTCTGGGTTCTGCGTCGCAGGTCATCGCTCCGTACAACCAGACCTTGCACCGCCTGCCGGCTTTCCTGCAGCAACTCGACATGGAATCCAATGGCAAGCGGGTGCGCGCCGATGGGGAAGCCGTCGACTACGCCACCGGTCCAGTGATCTGGGGCGAACCCGGCACCAACGGCCAGCACGCCTTCTTCCAGCTTCTCCACCAGGGCACCGCCGTAATCCCGGTGGACTTCATCCTGGCCCTCAGACAGCCCGGCCAGATCGAGGCCCACCGCACAAGCCAGATCGCCAACTGCCTCGCCCAATCGGCAGCGCTGATGCAGGGCAAGACCGCCGAGGAAGTACGCGCCGAAATGCAGGCCAAAGGCATAGCCGCCGAGGAAATCGAAGCCCTGATCCCGCACCGCACATTCCCCGGCAACCGCCCGAGCAACACCTTGCTGCTCGATGAGCTCTCACCCCGCAGCCTCGGGGCACTCCTCGCGCTCTACGAACACAAGGTCTTCGTGCAAGGCTCGATCTGGGGACTGAACTCTTTCGACCAATGGGGTGTGGAACTCGGCAAGCAACTCGCCACCGGCATCGAGCAGCGCCTGGCTGGTGCCAGCGAGCCGGCGTATGACGCGTCGACAGAAGCACTGCTGGCCTACACCCGCAGCAAATAATATCTCTTCTACAAGATCGTTCGCGGCACAGCCTGCACCAACAAGAAAGCGGCCCGCAGGCCGCTTTCTCTTTTCTTCAACGGATCCGGGGCGCCTACTCTTCCAGCGCCTTGTTCAGCCGACGCTGGCGCACACCTTCGGCCAGCGTTTCCAGCAAGCCGACTGAGTCTTCCCAGCCGATGCAGGCGTCGGTAATGCTTTTGCCATACTCCAGCGATTTACCCACGACCAGATCCTGGCGCCCGGCGACGAGGTGGGATTCGCACATGATCCCGAAAATGCGCTCATCCCCTGCTGCCAGCTGGGTAGCGACATCCTTGGCCACCTCGATCTGGCGTTCGTATTTCTTGCTGCTGTTGGCGTGCGAAAAGTCGACCATCACCCGCGCGGCGACGCCGGAAGCGGCGAGCTCCTTGCAGGCTTTTTCGACACTTTCCGCATCGTAGTTCGGTTCCTTGCCGCCACGCAGGATCAGGTGGCAATCCTCGTTCCCCGTCGTGGTCACGATGGCGGAATGACCGGCCTTGGTGACCGACAGAAAATGATGCGGCGAAGCGGCGGCCTTGATCGCATCAATGGCGATCTTGATGTTGCCATCGGTGCCGTTCTTGAAGCCGACCGGGCTGGACAAGCCAGAGGCCAGCTCGCGGTGCACCTGGCTCTCGGTGGTGCGTGCGCCGATCGCGCCCCACGCGACGAAGTCGGCGATGTACTGCGGCGTGATCATGTCGAGGTACTCGCAGCCCGCCGGCAGCCCGGCCGCGTTGATCTCCATCAGCAGCTCGCGCGCGACGCGCAGCCCGTGGTTGATGCGGAAGCTGCCGTCGAGGTCGGGGTCGTTGATCAGTCCCTTCCAGCCGACGGTGGTGCGCGGCTTCTCGAAGTACACGCGCATCACGATCTCGAGCTCGCCCTTCAGCCGTTCGCGCTCGGCCTGCAGCCGCTTCGC
>Ga0316604_10000379_pt1 | contig 58249 bp, 36 predicted proteins | sample OWC_soil_day20_C_FD_207650 | JGI IMG/M metagenome (GOLD analysis project Ga0316604, IMG submission 207650) | Wetland soil microbial communities from Old Woman Creek delta, Ohio, United States - OWC_soil_day20_CT | ecosystem: Environmental > Terrestrial > Soil > Wetlands | place: USA: Ohio...
AACAGGGATATCGGAACTTCATTTGCAGTCCGGTTTCTTTCGGATTATCTGAATTATAAGTTTAAGTAGGGTCTATTAATTATTCAACCAAAATTATCTCTACATGAAAGCAGGTATTCACCTGTTACGGACGCTCTTTTTCTTTACAGCGTCACTGATATGCCTTGTATCGGATGTAACAGCACAACAGTCGCCGGGCAACATTAAAGGCCTGATTACAGATACGGAAGGTAATGCCCTGCCGGGAGCTTCCGTGAAAATTAAAGGAACTACAAAAGGGGTGTCTACCGGTACCGCCGGCACCTTTGAGTTGCAAGGTGTGAAAGAAGGCTCTTATACCCTTCAGATCAACTATATGGGGTACGCCCCGATGGAAACAGAGGTGAAGGTAAAAGGTGGCAGCACAGTAGTGAAGGATATAAAGATGTCGTCAAATGTTCACAGCCTTTCCACGATCCAGGTATCGAGTGTAATGGAAGGCCAGCAGAAAGCGCTGAACCAGCAGCGGAATGCCGACAACATTAAGCAGGTAGTCTCTGCTGACGTGATGGGCCGTTTTCCTGATCTGAACGTGGCCGAATCTATGCAACGCCTGCCGGGTGTCACCATTGGCCGCAATACCAGTGGAGAGGGCGCCACAGTACAGCTGAGGGGTACGCCGGGGAACTTTACCAACATCAATGTAAATGGCGAGCAGATCATGGGCTCTTCTGAGGATGGTGAACGTAATGCTACCCTGGATCTCATCCCTGTCAATGTGCTTTCTTCCATGGAAGTGATCAAAACGCTCACCCCGGACCTGGACGGAGACGCTATCGCGGGGGTCGTGAATATGAAATCTCCTACCGCCATCTCACTTAAACCCAGGCTTGCCCTTGATGCAGGACTTGGCTACAACCAACTGAGAAGTAAATCCAATGGGATTGGCAACATTTCATACGGCCAGCGTTTCTTCCAGAACGAGAACAATCCAAACGGAAAGCTTGGCGTGATACTCACTGGCAGCTATTACCGCACTACTAACGGTTATGATGAAGTAAATGCACAGGTATGGGAGCTAAAGGACTTCGGAGATGGGAAAGACTCTATCTATTTCCCTACTGATATCAGGTATCTCTACACGGAAAATCAGCGAACAAGGGTAGGTGCTTCTGCTACTATCGACTATAACTTTTCTCCGGTAACTAACCTTGTGCTGAACGTGATGTACAGCGACAGGGATAATAACATGACGAGATACAGGAAACGTACTCGCATGCAGACAAAGAATACCTCTGTTGATGCAGACGGCAATTATGTGACCAGTAAGGGTCGCTCATACAACGAAATAAAAGATGCATCAGAAGATAATGGGAACCTGAATTTTAATCTCCAGGGTGAAACCCAGATCGGAAGAGTAAAGCTGGATGGAGGTGCCTTCTATAGCATCTCTAAACTGAAAAGCAGGAACAACACATTTAACTTTATTACAGGAAATATACCTCTGACCATCAGTAAACTGAACGAAGATTATCTGATGGCTACAGGTACTGACTGGCGGAATGATGCTTCCCTTTTTACCTACAACACCATTGAACGTGATTACTTTAATATTGAAGGCAAAAATTTTGTTGCTAAAATCAATGCCACTGTGCCCTATAAAATAGGTAACAACTCCGCCATTTTTAAAGCAGGCGTGAAGGTGAAGTCCATGCACAATAAGCGGTATAAGCTGCCCAATACTCTGGTAGCTAACTTTAGCGGAGATGCCGCAGATGGTAAGCTCACTAACTTCGCCGGCTTGACTAATGTTGATGATGAACTGCTGGACGGAAATTTTGACTTTGGTCTGGGTGTCGATAAAACCTCCACCATCAACTACTTTAACAAGCATTACGCTGCCAACGATGGCACCTTTACCACTGATGAATCCAGTACACGAGTAAGCAAAGACGCATATTTTTATGATGCAGTAGAAACCATAACAGCAGGATATCTCATGAACCGGATCCAGTTCAACCGGTTCATGTTACTGGGCGGCCTTCGTGTAGAACGCACAGACGTAGACTATAAAGGCAACATCATTACCCAGGACGAGGATGAACAGTGGGCTTCCACCACCCTGGCAAAGAAGACAAACAGCTATGTGCGGTTTCTGCCTAACATCCAGGGTAAATATGATCTTACAAAGTCATCTCTGATCCGTGGTGGTGTGACCTTTGGCTATTCCCGTCCGAATTTCGCAGACCTCGTGCCTGGCCGTATCATCAATATCCTCAGCGAAACCGTGACCGATGGTAATCCTGAGCTAAAGCCGGCATTCTCTACCAATGTAGACCTGATGGCAGAAAAATACCTGTCTAACCTGGGTATCCTTTCCGGGGGCATCTTCTATAAGAAGATCGACAAGTTCCAATACAACAGCGTGATCAACCTGGACGGAGATGAATTTGACGGGGCAGATCAATATACAGGTTGGAGATATTACCAGACGCTGAATGGTAACTCTGCTAATGTATACGGACTGGAGTTGAATGCACAGGCAAATATGACCTTCCTGCCAGGATTCCTGAAAGGATTCACCATTTTCGCTAACTATACTTACAGCCACTCTGATGCTGATGCACAGTTCCGCAAGAACCTGCGTCTGCCTGGTCAGGCCACCCACAGTGCCAACGGCTCTCTGGCATATTCTTTAAAGGGCTTCACTATCCAGGGTAATCTTAACTACAACGGATCTTACGTCGTAAGCCTGGGTGATGATGCGGATAAAGATGTGATCAGGGATGCACGTGTGCAGGTGGATGCCAATGCATCTTACCAACTCAGTAAATACTTTACTGTATACGTGGAGGCACAAAATCTTACAAATGCTCCCCAGCGCTCTTATTTCGGTAACAAGCAGCGCATTTACGAAAAGCAATTTTATTCCTATTGGGGACGTGCCGGTCTCAAATTCAGATTTTAAACAAGGTGGAAAAATAAAATAAGCATGACAGCAATTACAGCAGGACAGTTAGCCGTTAATATTTATGAAAATCGTCAGGCGCTTGGACAAGCTGCAGCTACGATGGCCGCACAGCAGATAAAAGAGCTGTTGCAGCAGCAGCCTGTAGTCAATATCATCTTTGCCGCAGCCGGTTCGCAACTGGAGTTTCTGGCTGCTTTGATCAGGGAAGACCTCGAATGGAACAGGGTTCAGGCATTTCATATGGACGAATACACGGGTCTGCCGGATGGACATCCACAGCTGTTCAGTAATTTCCTGAGAGAAAGGATTTTCGGCAAAGTGTCGTTTAAAAATATTTTTTACATTAACGGACAGGCCACTGACATTCATATTGAATGTAGCAGGTATGCGGCTTTGCTGAAAACGAATCCTGTAGATATCACCTTCATGGGCATTGGTGAAAATGCCCACCTGGCCTTTAACGATCCGCATGTGGCTTTGTTTAACGACAGCAAGCTGGTGAAAATAGTAGACCTGGACGAAGTCTGCAAGCAGCAGCAGGTAAACGAAGGTTGCTTTCCACAAGCCGCTGATGTACCTCCATATGCTTATACACTCACCATTCCTGCTCTGCTCAACGCGAAGTATATTTATTGTATGGTGCCAGGAGCAACAAAGGCACAGGCCGTATATCATACACTAAAAAATGATATCTCAGAAAAATACCCTTCAACCATCTTAAGGAAACATGAAAACACAATCATGTTCCTTGACAAGGAAAGTGCCGCACTGATCATCTAAATCCAACTTTATGCATCCGTTACATCCGCCTACAGCTGAGGAGATTACAAAGCAGAGTTGGCGAAGACTTTCCGTCAGGATATCAAACCGCTTGAAATCATCCAGCCGCAAGGTCCCAGCTTTATGGTAAATGGTTATGAGGTGAGTTGGCAAAACCAAATAAGTTAAATTATAAGTCATGAGAAATTATCGCTGGGTCATTTGCAGCATGCTGTTTTTTGCAACCACAATCAATTACCTGGACAGGCAGGTAGTCGGCTATCTGAAACCCATACTTGAAAAGCAATTTAACTGGACAGAAACTGACTATAGCCATATTGTAATGGCTTTTACCGCTTCCTATGCCATCGGACTGCTAGTATTCGGCCGCATTATCGATAAGATTGGCAGCAAGATGGGATATACCATCTCCATCGCAGTATGGAGCCTGGCAGCCATTTTACATGCCGTAGTAAAATCTACACTTGGATTTGGTATAATCAGGGCATTCCTGGGCCTTGGAGAATCCGGTAACTTCCCGTCTGCTATTAAAACTGTCGTAGAATGGTTTCCTAAACAGGAAAGAGCCATGGCAACGGGAATCTTTGATTCCGGCTCCAATATCGGTGCAGTAGCAGCACCGCTGATTATTCCCTGGTTGCTGGGAACCTTTGGCTGGCAGGCTGCATTTATCATTACCGGTAGCCTGGGAGGCTTATGGCTCATTGGCTGGGTGCTTATCTACGACAAACCAGAAAATCATAAAAAAGTATCTGCAGCCGAACTGGCGCTGATAAAAAGCGATAACGAGCCTTTGGTGAATGGGACCGTGTCGTGGAGCTGGTTATTTGGCCTGAAGCAGACCTGGGTATTCATCATCGGAAAGTTTTTTACTGACCCGATCTGGTACTTTTTTATGTACTGGCTGCCGTCATATTTTTCCAGTGCTTTTCATCTGGACCTGAAGAAACCTTCTCCTCCGCTGATCATCATATATACTGCAGCTACCCTGGGTGCGCTGGGAGGTGGTTACCTTTCTTCCTTCCTCATTAAAAGAGGCTGGCCGGTGTATAAGGCCCGTAAGATGGCCCTCCTGATATCTGCACTTGTGGTATTGCCAATCTTTGCTTCCCGTTATACTGAGAACATCTGGATAGTAGTAAGTCTCATTAGTCTTTCCATCGCAGGGAATGCTGCCTGGAGCGCCAATATCTATACGGTGGTATCCGACATTTTGCCCTCGGGAGCAGTCAGCTCCGTAATAGGCATAGGCGGCATGGCGGGAGCCATAGGCGGCGTGCTTTTCCCAATTGCTATAGGATTAGTATTGGACCATTACAAGGCCTTAAACCAAATCAAAGCCGGCTACAATATTATTTTCATTTACTGCAGCCTATCTTTCCTGTTGGCCTGGTTGCTGATCCATTTTTTATTACCTAAGATGACGCCTGTTACTAAGGTCTCATAAAACAAATCCAAAGGAGCTATCATTATTATCACTGTTTTGGGCCAGATGCTTATCGCTTTGAGGGAACCAGGAAATGTAGTTGTAAGCCGATAAGACAGGATTATTTGGATGATGTAGTATGGGAACAACAGGTAGTGCAACTGGAAAATCCTTCCCTTATACAGAGAGAAATTGAGAAGCGGGTAGAGAAGGCAAAGAAAACAAGCCCGTTGCTGGTTCAGAAAGCTGCTATCCTGAAACAAAGGGCAAAACAGGGACAATCAATAAATAAAATGAGTTACTGACTCTACAAATAAAGTTACATTAAGCCAAATTATTAAATTTTTTTCCCATTACGATTAAAACTTTTCCTTTTTGCGTAAATGCTTACGCCTTTGTGTGGGTTAGTTTTGCGGGCCAAAACCAAGGACATATAAACTGGACCTTTTATGAACCAAAACGTCACCCGTTACACTTTTACCACAACGCTGCTTTTTACACTACTACTTAGTTCCCTTTGGAACATCGCCAAAGCTGACGAGTTCCTCTCCGCTATAAGGGGGAAAGTTATAACTTCCGATGGTCAGCCTGCCCCTTACGTAACCGTACAGGTCAAAGGTACCGGGAGAGGAATTGTAACAGATCAAAATGGAGAATTCATTTTCAAAAAGATAAAACCTGGTACATATACATTGCAGGTTTCCCTGATCGGATACGAATCCGTAGAGCAGACGGTAACTGTAGAAGAGGATAAGGTCGCTCATGCAACCATCCAGCTCAGTGCTACCAACCAGCAAATGAAAGAGGTGGTAATCGTGGGCGATGGAAACAAATACAAGGTAGATGCGCCATCTACCTCCCTCCGAATTGCTACTCCTATCAAAGATGTGCCGCAAAGCATCGAAGTACTTACCCATGAAGTATTGCAGGATCAGCAGATCTTTGATATGCAGGAAGATGTATCCAGGAATATCTCTGGCGCTATGCGAATCGGTCACTGGGATATTTATACAAAAATTCAGGCCCGTGGCTCTCAGCTCTCTGCTTTCAGAAATGGTATGAACGTAGTAAGTAGCCCATGGAGCCCGCTTACCGAAGACATGAGCATGGTAGACCGTATCGAAATTGTGAAAGGTCCTGCGGGCTTTATGCTTTCCAGCGGGGAACCTTCCGGTTTCTATAACGTAGTGACCAAGAAGCCTACTGGTTTAAGCAATAATAATGAAATTGCCCTGACCGTAGGTAGTTTCAATACTTACCGTGGTACGTTGGATCTGGATGGCAAGCTCTCCAAAAACGGCCGTCTGCTGTACCGCCTGAATGTAATGGGTACACAGCGTGATTCCTGGCGTAATTATGAATTCAATAACCGTTACTCTATTGCACCGGTATTGAAATACCTGATTGACGACAGGACATCGGTAACATTGGAATATAACCGTCAGTTTGTGCAGGAGCAGGTAATTGGCAGCAACTATGCCTTTTCCCGCAAAGGGTATGCTGATCTGCCTATCAACTTTACCACTGCCGATCCGAAACTGGATCCTACTAAGATCACAGATCAGAGTCTGACGGGTACTTTCGAGCACAACTTCAATAACAACTGGAAATTTACCGCACAGTTGGCCTACCTGCAATATGACCAGAGAGGTCAGAGCATGTGGCCTTCTTATTTCTCTTCTTTCAATGATAGTCTTTTGCAAAGGAATATCGGCATCTGGGATGCATTGGCCATCAACCGTACCGGCCAGTTCTTTGTAAATGGTAAATTTAAAACCGGTCCTGTGACCCACACCGTACTAGGTGGTCTGGATATGAAACGTAGCCAGTACTGGGCTGACTGGAATCAATCACAGTCCCTGGGTGATACTACCTTCAACATTTATAAACCAACTTACAGCAACGTAACACAGCCTACCTGGGATCGTTCTCAAAACATCCGTGTAAGAGGTGTAGAATACGACTATGGTTATACCACGGAATACCTGCAGGATGAACTGGGTTTCCTGAACAATACCCTGCGACTGACAATTGCCGGCCGCTATACTACCAATATCTACAATAACCCTTACTCCACTACTAAAAATGAAAGTAAGTTCACTCCACGTGTAGGTGTAAGTTACTCTGTAAACAGTAGTCTGAGTGCTTACTTCGTGTACGATGAAGTGTTTATGCAGAATGGTGGTACTGATTGGGAAGGTAAAACTTTCAAACCGCTCACCGGTTCTAACCTGGAACTTGGTGTGAAGAAAGAGTGGTTCGGCGGTCGCCTTAGCACCAACGTAGCTATCTACCAGATCGTAAAGAACAATGTTCTGGCTACAGATCTGGAACATGAATCACCTACCGCTGGTTTCATCTATAGCCGTACTAACGGACAGCAGAAAATAAAAGGTGTGGAAGTGGATGTAAAGGGTGAGCTGGCGCGTGGTCTGAGCGTAGTGGCCAACTATGCTTACACCGATGGTCAGGTCACTAAAGACTCTTATGCCAGCCTGGTGGGTAACTACATCTCCGGTACAGCGAAGCATATCCAGAATAGCTGGGTTACTTACCGTGTGCCAGCAGGTGTGCTGAATGGTCTGCGCATCTTTGCCGGTTACCAGTGGCAGATAGGTCGGATTGCTGGTCAGATATATGATAAGTCTGAAAACTTCCTGCCAGATTACTTCAGACTGGATGGTGGTGTTGGTTACAACATCAACAAATTCAGCTTTAACGTGAATGTAAATAATGTGCTGAATAAATACCTGTACACAGGAGCACCTTCTTACGACAATAACGGCAACCATATTTATTACTGGCAGGCCGAAGCCGGAAGAAATTTACGCGTGTCTACAAGTTATCGTTTCTAAGAATCATTTTCAATGACTAAGGTGTGCAATGGCACGCCTTAGTCTTCTATTTAAAGCAAACTTATGACCTTTAAACAGATCACTGGCAAATTACATTTATGGCTCGGGCTTTGTTCCGGGCTTGTTGTTTTAATACTGGGCATCACCGGTTGTTTGTATGCTTTTATTGAAGAGATAAAACCGCTGGCCTATCATAACCGCATGTATGTCACCGTTCCGCACAATGCAGTTCGTTTGCCTCTGGCCACTTTACAGGCCAATGCACAAAAGGCTATCGGTGCAGATAAACCATTGCAGGTAGCGGAGGTGTTGACAGCACCGGATCGTACGGTCTATTTCCGTACTGTGAAGGTGAACGAAAAGAAGATCTTTTACAACGGTTACCTCGAATATTTTTACAAGGTATACGTGAACCCCTATACGGGAGCAGTTGTAAAAGTAGAAAATACGAAATGGGAATTCTTTAACCTGGTTATTACCCTTCATGTCAACCTGTTTATGGGGCCTGTAGTAGGGGATAAGATCATTTCGTGGAGTGTGGTAATTTTCGTCGTGATGCTCATCTCAGGACTTATACTCTGGTGGCCGAAGAACAAGAGTGCCATGAAACAACGGGTATGGTTCAAATGGAAGAAGGATACCAAGTGGAAGCGCAAGAACTACGACCTGCACAACATTGCCGGTTTTTATGCCATGTTCATTTTACTGGTGATTGCGCTGACAGGTCTTGTATGGAGTTTTGAATGGTTTAATAAAGCTGTTCAATGGACAGCCAATGGTGGCAAAACTGTGGCGGAGTTGCCTGCAGTTACCTCTGACACACTTGACCTTCGCCCATATTCCATGGATAGAATTTTACATACAGCCCTGCAACAGGATCCTGCTGCCACCTCTCTGTTCGTGACTATACCTAAAAATAATAAAGCGGCGGTTTCCGTATATGCCCGGAACGCCCGCAGGCCTTACTTTACCAGTACCAGTACATTCTATGACCAGCATAGTGGTAAACTGCTGAGAAGAAGTGAATTCAGTACCCGGAACAATGGAGAAAAGGTGCTCTCATTTAACTATGATTTGCATGTGGGCAGCATATTAGGTCTGCCCGGAAAAATGCTGGCATTCTTTGCCTCCCTCATTGCTGCTTCTCTGCCCGTGACCGGTGTATATATCTGGTGGGGCAGAAAAAATAAAAAGACGACAAAAAATAAAAAACAGGCATCACGCAAACCAGTAGTCAGCGTACCTGTGTAAACTACTTATTATTATGATTTTTGTTAACTTATACCCTTACTATTAAGGGCGGCACTGCTGTATACAGACTATTTTCCCGTCATATCTTTATCGGTTCAATAAGGTCATTATTTAACGTAACCAAAATAATGAACAAGACAGACACAATCCGTATCCTACTGGCGGATGCACAGCCTGTATATAGAGAAGGGATCAGAAGTCTGCTCGTTAATCAGGAGAACCCTTATGTAATACAGGAAGCGGGGAACACAGACGAGTTCAAACACGTGTTACAAACATACTATCCTGATATATTGATCCTCGATTATAACCCGGCATTCTTCAGTCCCGATGTAGTAAGCGCTGTGCCCGCCCTGATTCCCTCGTGTAAAGTAATCATTATTTCCAGTCAGCAGACGAAAGCGCACATACTTCGCTCACTGGAACTGAATGTATACTGCTATCTCACTAAAGAATGTGAAAAGCAGGAATTGCAGGAAGCCATTACCGGCGCTTTGCAGGGGCGAAAAAAATATGCACCGTTTATTGTAGATCTACTACTGGATGATAGACGCAATACCTCTTTTAGTACTACTATCCTGACTGGTAAAGAGACTGCTATCATTCAGCAGATTGCCTCAGGCAAAGCCAACAAAGAGATTGCCGCAGCTTTAAATTTAAGTCCGCACACGGTACATACACATAGAAAGAATATAATGAAAAAATTGAATGTCCATTCGGCAGTCGGGCTTGCAAGTTTTGCAATAGAGAATGGTCTCGTTACATAATTTGTGGGCCGCAGGCTACCACCCCGTAAGGAGGGTGTAAATAAATGAAACTCCTACGAATCGCATAAAATGGAATCTGGCTCCATCCGGTATCCGAATTAAAGAGGGTGTACTCTAACTTTTGAGTTCACTCTCTTTTTTGTGAGATGATATACCCTTCATAGGGTAGAGTGTTACCATTTGTGTCTACCCTCTTTTTACCCTGAACAGGCGATTGTCATTCTATTATGGTATACCTAGTTTTACATCAATGAAAAACTGCCCTTAACCCATCAACAATTACTATTTTATGAATACTGAAAAGGTTTACGACTTCGCGGCTATCGGTGCAGGTCCCTTCAATATCAGCCTCGCTGCTATGACACAACCGATTAAAGCACTTAATGGCATTTTTCTGGATCAGCGCGAAGGTTTCAACTGGCACCCTGGCATGCTGCTCCAGGACACAACATTACAAGTCCCTTTCATGGCGGATCTTGTCACCATGGCAGATCCTACCAGTCCGTTCAGTTTCCTGAACTACCTGAAAGAAGAAGGACGTATCTATTCTTTTTACATCAGGGAGAATTTTAAAATACTGCGCCATGAGTATAACAAGTACTGCCAATGGGCGGTGAAAAAGTTAGATAATCTGCATTGGAACACAAGGGTAGATGATATTGTATGGGATGATAACAGACAGCACTATACGCTTACCTGCAATAACGGAGTTATTCAAGCAAAAAGGTTGGTGTTGGGTACCGGCACTGTTCCGTATGTACCTGTTATGTGCAGGGAGCATATGAAAAATGCCATCCATTCATCTTCCTATCTTGAAAATAAAAATAACTTACAAAGTAAGCGTAGTATTACAATTGTAGGCAGTGGACAGAGTGCTGCGGAGATCTATTATGATCTGTTGGGAGATATTGACACCTACGGATACCAATTGCATTGGATCACCCGTTCTCCCCGGTTTTTCCCGCTTGAATACAGTAAGCTTACACTGGAAATGACCTCTCCTGAATATGTCGATTACTTTCATGCATTGCCGATGGAAAAGAGAGACCAGCTGAGCCGCAACCAGCGGCATTTGTACAAAGGGATTAATAACGATCTCATTGGCAATATCTTCGATCTGCTGTATACAAAAAGACTCCAACACGATATTACCGTATCACTACGTACAAATTCCGCGTTGAAGAAGGTCGCTTATGATGATGGCTTCACACTGGACTTTTATCAGGAAGAAGTGGAAAAGCATTACAGGCATCATACAGAAGGCCTGATTCTATGCACTGGTTATCACTACAGCATGCCGGCTTTCTTAAATAATATCAAAGATAGGATCGCCTTTGATGAAAAAGGCCGGTTCGATGTAAACCGTAACTACAGTATTGGGCAAAATATCTATGTACAAAATGCCGAGTTGCATACCCATGGACTATCTACACCAGATCTGGGGATGGGCTGTTACCGCAATGCCATCCTGATCCGCGAGATGACCGGTAAGGACTACTATGCGATAGAGCAGCGAATTGCCTTCCAGCAATTTATGGTTACCGATGAAGAACAAATCTTACAAAACATACCCGAACTGATTTAAGTATGAAGGTGAGGAATTTCCTGATCATCATGACGCTGGTGGCGGTGGTGAGTGACTATTTATTGCATCCTTTTTACCCTCATTTCTTCAAATCCCAGTTTGGGATCACTGATCCGAAAGCTGTGGGTTTTTATTTCAGTACGGTATGTGCGACAGTGATGATCGCATTCCCTATGTGGGCATGGATTTCAAAAGGTAAGTCGGAACTGCGTATTCTCGTATACACACAGCTGGTAGCTGGTGCATTGGCCGCCAGTTGTTTCTTTATCACGAACTATGTACACTTCTGGATCGTTTCCTTATCGATTATCGTCTTTAAAGGAAGCTACCTGTTGGTGTATCCTTTTATCCTGCGCATTACAAAGAAAGAAGAACATACCAATATCATCGGACTGCTTGCTGTGATCATTCATTGTGGCAGTGTACTCGGTGCGGTGTTTGGAGGTATGGTGATCGACTGGCTGTCACCGGCATGGATTTTTATAGGCATGGCAGCAGGTGATCTTATACAGGCCGGTATGAGTTTTTATTTGCTGCAAACCTCTGGCTCCGATGAAGTGCCGCCAGTGGAAAATCCACAAAAGATTAAAACCAGTATCTGGCCACAAGGCATGGTATTGAAACTAGGGATTATTACAATGATTCTTTATTTCAGTGATTTCATCATCCGGCCATTTTTTGTGCGGTACTGGGAGAGCGTTACAAATAGTAATAGTACAATTTTGTCAGGCACAGTATACGCCATGCCAGCCGTGGTGGCTATGATTGGCCTCTATGTAAATAAGAAACGGCAGGGGCAGCGCAATGTATACCAGGGTATTATCTCTGCATTGTTGTTTGGACTGGCAGGTTTGTTATTACAGGGGTATCCGTTGGCAGGCGCTGTATTTATTGGTCGCTGTATTTATGGCTGGTCTTTCTTTCAGGCGGCCGTCCGCTTCGATGCATTGCTCTTTCATGTGAGCGATCCTGTAGCGTATGCTATTGAATATAGCAAGATCCATTTCTTTCAGAATATGGGCGTGTTGATAGCCAGCACAATGGCTGGGGTACTGGTAGATCAGTTTAGTCTGCGCATGCCCTTTATGGTAGCCCTTTCAGGGTTCGCCGTTGTAACCGCCCTTTATTATCATGTAATCAGAACACAGACTACCCAAACGTCAAAATTGATAGTATGAAACAAGCCGCACATGTAGTTTCCAATTTACAACCCCTGTTATGGGCTCGTGCCAACCAGTTGCACGTATGTAAGATCATTAGTGAGTTTGCTCATGAGCTCTTGCTTGCACCCATTTTGCAATATGAAGAGAAAGGATGGGGGCATTATAATTTGATAAGTGAAGATATCGTTTATAGTTTTCGTGCCAGGATACTGAGCCTGCAGCACTGGTATATAGACAAAGATTCGCTGAAGAAATTCAGGAACGGTGAACAAGTAGCTTTAGACAGTCTGCACTTTATACTGGAATTCAAAGACCTGTTGAATATCTCTACAGAACAATTGCCTAGTTATCTTGAGGAGATCACCAGTACTTTATACGGCAGTACATATATGATGGCCAATCATACACTGAGTGCAGCAGATCTGGTCAATGCAGATTACCAGACAATCGAACACGCCATGTCCAGCGGGCATCCCTGCTTTGTAGCTAATAATGGCCGCATCGGATTTGATGCGGCAGATTACAAGGCCTATGCGCCGGAAGCAGATGCAAAAATCCGGCTGATCTGGTTAGCAGGACATAAGAGCCGTGCTGCCTATGCTGCGGTAGATAGCCTGCCTTACCAGTTATTAATGGAAAAAGAACTAGGCGAACGTACGCTGGAGACTTTCAACAAAGTCCTGAAAGAGAAAGGCGTAGACCCTGCTGATTACTTTTTTATTCCCGTACACCCATGGCAGTGGTACAATAAATTAGCAATTGTATTTGCACCTGATATCGCTAATAACTTACTTGTTTGTCTGGGTGAAGGACCGGATGATTTCAGTGCACAACAATCCATTCGTACCTTTTATAATCTTAGTCATCCGGATAAGCATTATACCAAGACCGCCATTGGCGTGCTCAATATGGGGTTTGTAAGAGGGCTTACCCCATATTACATGGATAGTACGCCACCTATTACAGAGTGGATTAAGTCAGCCATTGCCGGAGATCCTTATATTCAAAAATTAGGGTTTACATTATTATGTGAAGTAGCAACAGTCGGTTACCGCAACTTCTATTATGAGCCATTTGGAAAAATGAGTTCTTATAATAAAATGCTGGCTGCTCTGTGGCGTGAAAGCCCGGCCACTGTGTTACAACCGGGTCAAAGACTCATGACAATGGCTGGATTACTACATATCGATTTCAATGGTAACTCCTTATTACACGAGTTGATCAAAGCAGCTGGTCTCTCTACAACAGACTGGTTAAGAAAGTACTTGCAGAGTTATCTCACGCCTTTGTTGCATTGTTTCTATGAGCATGACCTGGTATTCATGCCACATGGAGAGAACCTGATATTGGTATTGGAAAACCATGTACCTGTCAAGGCCATCATGAAAGACATCACAGAGGAGATAGGGGTATTTAGTTACAAAGAAGAGATCCCTGAAAAGGGTAGAAGGATCTGTGTGGAAGTGCCGGAAGAGTTACGTGCATTGAGTATCCTCACCGATGTGTTTGATTGTTTCTTCCGTTTTGTGGCGCAGATACTGGTAGAACATTGTGACTATGCAGAAGATAAATTCTGGCAGCTGGTGGCAGCTACCATTCATGCATATCAGGAAGAACATCCGGAACATGCAGAGAAGTTTGAACAGTATGACCTGTTTGCAGAAGAATTCATTTTGTCTTGTCTGAACAGACTGCAATTAAGAAATAATAAGCAAATGGTAGATCTGGCCGATCCGGCGGGTAGTTTGCAGTTGGCCGGTATGTTAAAGAATCCGGTAGCTGTATTCAAAAAAGCAAATGCCTCCCTGTTGAATGTATGATGACGAAAGGTGAAATGATTACGGATATCATCCGTAATCGCAGGAGTATTTTTGCGGATTATTATATAGATAAGCCTGTTCCCAAACCGGTTATAGAAGAAGTATTGACAAATGCCATTTGGGCGCCAAATTATAAAATGACCCAGCCCTGGCGGTTTATTGTATTGCAGGGCGCACAGCTGATACAGTTCGGATCGTATCTGGCGGATTACTACAGCGCACAGTATGAACGGTTATTACATTATCCTGCCAGAGCAGGTTGTGTGATCGTGATCATCATGAAGCGGAGTACGAAAGTAATCATAGAAGAGTGGGAAGAACTGGCAGCGGTGGCCTGTGCCGTACAGAACATGGCGCTGACCTGCACCGCCTATGATATAGGTGGATATTGGGATAGCTGCACTGCCTGTATAGAATATGCCGCGCGATTTGAACTGGCACCGAATGAAAGATGCCTGGGATTTTTTTACATGGGTTATTATGATATGGCCGAATATACTTCCAGTAAACGGCGGACAGGGATTGAGAAAAAAGTGACCTGGTTAACATGAATACATATCTCCCCATCTTACTTGGAAAACTACAAGGCGTTTTTGGCTATGTGGTCCTTGGCCTTGTCGTTGTAGAATGGCTCTTACTGGTCATCAGTAAAAAAATGGAAAGCAACAGAGAAGGCTGGGTGAATGTATTATCCTATGTATTAGATAGCATTCCTTATTTCTTCCTGGGCAAGGTGGTGATCTTTGGCACTATGATGTGGTTGTACCAATATAGGATCACCACACTGAGCGATGCCTGGTACATATGGATCTTCACTTATCTGGTGTATGATTTTATGTTTTGGCTGGTACACCTGTTGGGCCATCAGGTACGCTTCTTCTGGTGCATACATGGTGTGCACCATACGGCTGAAGAAATGAAACTGACGGTGGCTGTGCGGGGTTCCTTCCTGGGATTCCTGCATATCCCACTCACGATTATCTGGCTACCCATTTTAGGTTTTGATCCATTCATGATATTTATCTGTGAGTCTATTGCCAGACTATATGGTTTGTATGAACATGTCAATGATCACTTTGACCGCTTTGTCGGGAAACAACGATTCCTTGAATTCCTGTTTATCACACCATCCGTACACAGGGTACATCATGCTAAAAATTATATCTACCTGGATCGCAATTATGGTGAGACCTTTTCCATATGGGATAAATTATTTCGTACGTTTCAGACAGAACTGGATGATATAAAACCAGTGTATGGCATCCTGAGTGAAAAGATTAACCCCAAAAGCCTCTGGCAGGTACAACTACTACTCTGGCGGGATCTATGGATGGATATCCGGTCCGCACCCCGTCTTATTGATAAAATACGCTATGTCCTCAAACCTCCGGGATGGAATCATATAGACGGTGGCAAAATGGCTGCTGCATACAGGGATGAAGCCTGGAAGGAATATCAATATCCACTTTCTAAAAAGAAAAAATATGGAACCCAATACAGCGAACATACCATTGATGGAACCCATGCATGATGTGTTGCTCTCCGTAACACGTGCCTATCCGCCAATGGCCCCACTCATCATAGACATTACACCACGAGAACGCGCTGCGCTGACAAAACTGGGCGATATGCTGGCATTGGCATTTGGCAGTTATGAAAATCCGGCATTCATCGCAGAGTTGCATTTACATGCATTTCAGTTATTGCCGGAAAGGATTTCACGTATCCTCTGCAGTTTCGGTACTGACTTCTCGGCTTCCCAATATGGGGCGATTGTACTGAGAGGGTTGGTGAATGTAGATCAGGATCAGCTGGGTCCTACACCGCCTTCTTATAAACAGATGGATTATACGAAGATCAATCGTTATGGTTTTATCTGTGCTTTGTTGCATGGAGCGGTACCTTCCAAGCCTGTACAGTACTATGCCCAGCGTAAGGGAGGCGGATTATTGCATGCGATCATTCCTGATGAGAAAATGAATTTTACACAGACAGGGTCCGGGTCAAGAACGGATCTGTTTGTGCATACGGAAGATGCTTTTCTCTTTAATGCGGCGGATTTTTTGAGCTTTTTGTTTTTGAGGAATGAAGAGAATGTACCGAGTTCCTTGTATAGTATTCGCTCGCATGGATTGCTGGGAGAGGAGATGGATGCATTGTTCCAATCTATTTATAAATGTCCGAAGGATGCGAATTATGATGCTGATGTGGCGAAGGGAGAAGAAGTGACTACCCCTGTTTTGTATGGAAACAGGGAGAATCCTTTCATTCGCTTTGATGCGGCAGAACAAATTTATAATGAATCGGCTGGGCAGACCCCGGAGGCAATGGCTTACCTGAAGCATTTCTGGGAGGAAGCGCGGAAGCTGATATACAATGATTATATACCAGAGTCAGGTGATCTCATTTTTGTGAACAATCATTTGTGTGCCCATGGCAGAAATGCATTTGTGGCGGGATATCGGAAAGAGAATGATATGATGGTAAAGTGTGAGCGGCGAATGATGTTGAGAATGATGAGTAAGACCAGTCTCATTGGCATCAGGGGAGTAACACATGCGGACGATCCTTATTTAATAATGGAAGAACATTATGGCAGTCTATTTAAATAAATCAAACATGAATCAACCAACCCTGGTTGCTGCACCTGTAAAGGATCTCTTTTATGAGGGGGCAGCGGCGGAATACAATGCTGCTATCACGGCTGCTGCAGAGCGGGTGACGGCTTTTCTGGAAAACAATAAGCGACCATTTAGCGGGATAAAGCCCGCGGCTTTGCTGGCGCAGTTCAGGGAAGTGGATTTTGATACCCCGCTTCCTGATTATGAGCGTTTGTTTGAAGAGGTGGATCGGTTGTATATACAGCATGCCACGGCCTTTCATTTGCCTAAGTATATTGCACACCTGAATTGTCCGGTAGTAATACCGGCCCTGGCGGCAGAGGTGATTATCAGTGCGATCAATAGTAGCCAGGATACCTACGATCAGAGTGCGGGTGGAACATTTATGGAGAGGAAACTGATTGATTGGACGGGTGCGCAGATCGGGTATGATGAACAGTGTGATGGCGTGTTTACAGCTGGTGGGTCCCAGAGTAATATGATGGGGTTGTTGCTGGCGAGGGATTATTATGCGCTGAACTTCCTGCATCATAATATTAAGCTGGATGGGCATCCGGTAGAAGCCAACCGGTTCAGGATATTTGTGTCGGAGAAGGCACATTTTAGTAATCAGAAGAATGCTTCGCTGATGGGGTTGGGAGAGCAGGCGGTGATAAAAGTGGCGACTGATGAACGATTCAGGATGGATGTGGGTGCGCTGGAAGCAGCGATTCAAAAAGAAAAAGAATTGGGGAATATTCCAATAGCAGTGATAGCGACGGCAGGTACCACGGATTTCGGAAATGTAGATCCGTTATCGGGTATAGCGGGAGTGGCAAAGCGGAATCAGTTGTGGTATCATGTGGATGCGGCTTATGGTTGTGGATTGTTATTGACGGATAAGTATCGTTATTTGTTGGATGGGATTGAGTTGGCGGATTCGGTGACGATTGATTATCATAAGTCGTTTTTTCAGCCGATCAGTTCGAGCGCATTTATAGTGAGAAACAGGGTACACCTGAATATTATCAGGCATCATGCAGATTATCTGAATCCGAAGGAGCAGGATTATGATGCACTGCCTGCACAGATCAATAAATCGGTGACGCAGAGTACCAGGCGGTTTGATGCATTGAAGTTATGGTTTACTTTGAGGCTTATGGGTAGGCAGCAGTTGGGTGCGTATACGGATACGATTATAGAAACGGCAGAAGAGGCGGCTTGTTTGATAGAGGAGCAGGAGGATTTTCAGTTGTTGAGTCATAGTGATTTGGGGGTGTTGGTATTTAGGTATTATCCGGCTGGCTTAAATGTATCGCCCTGTGAATTGAATAAAAAGATAAAAGAGCGGTTGTTTTTTAGCGGGGAAGTATTGATAGCGAGTACGAAAGTTGATGGACGGTTTTATCTGAAGTTTACTATTTTGAATCCTTTGACTACGATTGAGGATATCAAAGAGATATTAAAAGCAATCAGAGACATTTGATATATTATACCGCCCCCTTTTGTAGGGGGCGGTATAGAAATTATAGATGCTTGGGATAGTTTAATAATTTTACACTATATATCTTAAACCCTTGTTGATCCTGAATATAATTCGCCGCAAAACCAACTGTAACTTTAGTTTCTTCAGTCAGCGTAAACGTAATCTTGGGATCACTGAACAGCGTATACTGAATCGTTGTATTCCCGCTTATATCCCCATAATCCGGAATCGTATCCAACCCCGGCGCTACTACAATATAAGTCGGATCCTTTGTTCCCTGCCAATCCAGATCAGATACATCTAAAGTATACGTACCCGCTGGCAGCGCACTACCCGTAGTCTGCCAGATCTTGCCATTATGAATAGCCGGAGATCCCCAGCCACTTTCCATATCTATGGTGCCTCCTTCATCTGTTGCATACCCACCATACCCGTCATGGCTTTTTGCCGCCGTATTGGCAATCCAGTCCGTCAGCGTACCCCAGCGGCCACCGGAATGAAGACCGGCTATTGTGAATGGGGTAGAGGTATTCTTCAGATATTGGGAAGAGATATCTTTGGATGGGCCAATGACCAGCGCATCTACATCTACAATTACAATTGTTACCGCTGCATTGGAAGCAACTTCATACTGTCCCGTACTTTTCAGTCTTACTGCCAGTGCGAGCTTCTTACCCTCGTAATCAGATGATTTTAACTGATTGATATCGAGTGATAGAAAAAAGGTTCCCTCACTTTTTCCGGCAGGAACACTGACAGAAGATGGAAGGGTATAGAGTAAATCAGGCATTAGTAGGGTATTCGCATCCAGGATATTGTTGAACTTTAAGAGATCAATAGTATCAGCATCGGTTATAACATTGACAGTAAAACCTGCTGGTTTGAGCGTACTTGCCTGCGCAACACCCAGGATGATATTGAGTTTATTGGTAGTCGCATCAATGGTGTAATTATAGGTGGAAGAATCCGTACCAGTTGGCACAGGATAGTTCGCACTGATACCACCAGAGATATTGAGCGCCTGTGGCATGTAAATATTAGGAATGCCATAACTGTCGGCATCCTTTTTACAAGCCCAGAGCGATAAAAGAAATATGATGATGATTGATTGTTTCATAGATTGATTTTTTAAATGAATTACCAACCCGGGTTTTGCACCAGCACTCCTTTGGAAATACTGATTTCCGTCTGCGGAAATGGATAATAATACATCTTACTGGCGTTAAAAACGCGCTCTTCTACGCTGAATGTGGTGTATACACCATTATTCACTTTTACGCCTAACAGAGGCTTATTTAAGGCCGTTTCTGCATCCTTCCATCTAAGCAGGTCCCAGTATCTGTAATCCTCAAATGCTAATTCAATTCTTCTTTCATGCTTTACAGCAGTTCTGAATTCGTCCTGATTGGTGGCTGTTACCGCCGGCATATTTACCCCCGTACGTGCACGCACCATATTGATCGCGGCTCTGGCTGTTAATCCATATCCATTATCATTATCCGGGCCATAGGCTTCATTCATTGCCTCTGCATATTCCAGCAATACTTCTCCATATCGCATTACCACCCAATGGTGTGTGGCAGTACCTCCCTGCACAAGATTCAATCCATCATTCAGGAATTTTTTCAGATAATACCCCGTCTTACTTGCATTCGTATTTGCCATATCATCCGTACCCCCCGGAGCTTCGTTGATCACCCTGCTATTCCATGTACTTCCATTCGTCACGACACTCATCCCCAGTCTTGGATCACGGTTGGTATATGGATTCGCGGGATCCGGCGTACCAGTATATTCATAATCTGATACAAGATTTTCTGAAGGCGTTACTCCGCTCTGACCACCGGAAGTACTGATGGGATAGTTCATGGTTTCCATGTAATGATTCGCTGTCTGCCTGACTGCCAAAATCGTTTCGCCGCTGCTTAACGTATTACTTTGCAAAAAGTAATTCCTGTAATCATTAGATAAACTATATATCCCTAACGCAATTACATCATGGGCTGCAGCAGCTGCCTGCTGCCATCTCAATACATCTCCGCTTGTATTGTGCAATGGACTGGCCCAATATAGTAATGCTCTTGCCTTTAATGCCAGTGCCACGCCCTTTGTGAACCGGCCATCATAATTGGAAAAAGAAGAGGTTTTCCAGTTCACCTGCAAACTGTCCTGATATAATGTTACCTCGTCAACTACAAAATTCATCACACTATCATAAGGTGTAGCCGGCATAATCGTATTCTCATCCGCATTCAGCACCCTCGTGAGCAGTGGTACACCTCCATATCTTTTTGATAATTCAAAATAGAAGTATGCTCTCAAAATGTGTGCTTCCGCTCTATACCATGCCACATTCATCACATCATTTTTGTAACTGATAGCACCGGCAGCAGAGATCGTGTCCCTGTTAGTGCCTAAGATATCTTTGTAATTCACGGAGTGTTCCAGGAAGTAATTCGCCGCCCTGATCCCCCTATAATAGCTACTGTAATAGTTATCCGGATTCGTCGTCGCATTCCAGCTCCCCTGGTTAAACAGCTGTGCATCGGAAATGCCTGAAGTCTGCTCTGCCTCGTCCGTGGCTGCTGCAAAGAGATTACCATCCACAGATAAAAAGCCATTCCTGATATATGCATACGGCGCATTGCCCAGCGAGATCAGCGTACTGTAATCCGAATTGAGCGTCTTGTCTGTCTCAGATGAATCGATCTTTGTATTTAGAAAGTCTTTTGAACAGGCACTCAGCACCAGCAAAATGACTATATAGATTGTTAGTTTCTGCATGAGGGTCATTTTATTAGTTAAATGAAACACTGAGTCCACCGATGTACGATTTCAGTCCCGGATATCCTGTTGGGGTCTCCGGATCAAAGTTGTAATCTCTTAAGAGCTTGCTGATGGTGACAGGATTCGTCGCACTCATGAACAGGCGCAAACGACTCAGGTGTGCTCTTTTCAGGAATGCCTCAGGCAAAGAATAGCCTACTTCTATATTCCTGATCCGCAGGTAATTGTTTTTCTTTATCCAGAAAGTTGAATTCCGGTAGTTATTGGTATTTGATTGTGTAGTGAGCCGTGGATAGGTAGCTGTGCTCCGTGTGTCAATACCTTCTGACGGATAATAGGCCCAGGCGCCTTTGGCCATTGGGAAGGCATTGTTATTACTTACGAATGCCAGGGTCTGCGTTGCTGCATTTAGCAGATTGAAATCAGCACCAGCACCTCCCTGGAATAGGATCGCCACATCAAAACCCTTGTAATCCAGTGATGCATTAAAAGAGTAATACAGGGATGGATAGGCCGGATGCCCGATCTTAGTCACGTCATTCTGATCCACGAATCCGCTATTGTCAAGGTCTTTGTATTTCAGATCTCCGGGTTGTACTGCACCAAAAACAGGTACTGGTTGTCCTGACTTTAATGTACCATCTGCATTGAAATCGTCTGTCTGGTAAAACCCTTCTGCTATTAAGCCTGTGGGCGTACTGACAGATAATCCTGTCGTTTTACTAAAACTATTCACAGGGGTAATTTCAGCTTTATAGTCTACCGTGTTCTTATGATACAGCATACTGCCTCCTACATGGTAACCCAATCCTTTCCATGTATCGTGGTAGTTCATGGTGAGTTCAAATCCTTTATTTGTCATCTTCCCGATGTTCTTAAACATCAGTGCCGTACCAATAGTCGCGGCATAACTGGCCTGATCGTAGGTGATAATACCACCACGTTTATCCATGTATGCATCTGCTATAATATCCAGTTTCTTAAACAGGGTCATATCAAAACCGACATTATACTTCATGCTATGCTCTGCAAAGATGTCGGGGTTGGCTATATAAGTAGGTGCGATGGCTGTGTTGGAATTCAAACTGGTCACCCCCGTATAAAATGCGGTAGAGGTACCATAATACTGCTGGTAAAGATACCTGCCCTGTGCAGAGTTTTCATTTCCTGATTTGCCTGCAGAAGCCCTGACTTTCAGGTACAAAGGCGCTGTCAATGCAATCCATCCTGCAGAGATGGCCGGATAGAAACCATGGTTATGACCTATAGCATAGTTGTCTGAACCGCTATATCCAAAGCCAAATCCTAGCATATACTTATTACGGTATGTATAATCAATGGTGCCACCTAAGTTCGTATAGTGATGGAAGATGTTATTACCTGTATTATACCCTGAACCATTGAAATTACCATTCCAGTCTTCTATATAGTTGCTGGCAAAATAATTCACCAGTGCATGTACCGCATGGGAACCAAAAGTACGGTCATACCCGGCACTCAGGTTAGCCTGTTTCCAGTCGTACTGGTTAGTCGGTGAACTGGCACTGGCTACAAGATCTGAAGTAACATCAGTTGTTGTTTGCACGCCATTATAATAACGTGCATAGGTAGCTGTTTTGCTGGCAGCGCTTCTGGTCCATGTATTGAAACTCACTGCTTCACTCAGGTATAACCCGGGAGTAATGAAATCCAGTTTTTCTTTCAGGTTAAAATTCGCCTGTAATGTTCTGTCATGTGTCGATGTCCAACCCAGTGCTTTCAGTGATGCTACAGGGTTATTTGAATAAACGGTCGTGCCTGACCAGTTGCCCGTTTCATCTTTCACCGGGTACACATTGGAAGGGTACACCGCCATATTATTCCATAAGCTCGGGCCGTTGAAGTTCGGATATCGCCTGTCTTCAATACGGCCACCCAGGTCTACTTTGGCTTCAAATATTTTGAAAAAGCTAAAATCCAGGTTGGCCCGCAGGTTAAAGCGCTGGATCTGTGCATTTGAAGTAGTGGCATTTGTCGCCACATTATACAAACCCTGGTTCTTCATGTAATCTACGATGAGTGCATATCGGGTAGTTGTATCACCGCCACTGAAAGTAATATTCGCATCTCTGAATACGGCGTTCTTTTTCAGAACTTCATCAAACCAGTCTATATCTGTACCCGTACCATTTTTATACGCCTCCAGTTGTGTGGTGGTATACTTTGGCGTGTAAATATATTGATGATTGTTTACCGCATACAGGTCATTGCTGACAGCCTGATTATAGAGTCGTGCATAGTCATAAGACCGCAATGGCTTATTGATATTCTCAGCCTGTTGTACGCCATTTCTCACCTGCACCTGTACAGTGGGTTTGCCTGCATGGCCTCTTTTTGTAGTGATCCATAGTACGCCGTTCGCGCCACGCATCCCAAAGGCAGCGAGTGCTGCGGCGTCTTTATATAATTTAACTTCCGCAATTTCTATGGCAGATAAATACTGGAAGTAGGTATTGTTCACCTGAAATCCATCTACAAATATGGCGATGTCATTGTTGTCGTAAGTGCCCATGCCGCGTATCACAAAGCTGGCATTGTCATAGCCCGGCTCGCCGCTGGCCTGTTCGGTGATGATACCGGGCAGACGGCCATAGAAGGTATTGGTGATATTTGCAGCCGGTGTCCTGTATAATTCCTCTCCGGATACTTTTGATACGGAAGCCGTAGGTATCGAATCCGGAACGGATTGCGCCAGCACTTTACCGGAAAAGGCCAGCATATATAGTAGCGTTCTGTAGCGCATGTTCAATAATTTTTAAAGCGTGATTAGTAGCCGGGATTCTGGATCAGGGTACCCTTGTTGATTTCCGTTTGCGGGAAAGGATTGAGGAACTGACGGGGTGCCCAGAAGCCCAGGTACATCTTGCCATCATGATAGTCCGTATTACCTGTCATTTTTGATCCTACATCACTGTTGAAATGCAGGGTGCGAATCACGCCGCCAATCAGGCCGTCACCGATATCTGTTCTTTTCCAGTGTTTGATATCATGCAGCCAGTAGTTCTCATCGAAGAACTCTGCTGCCCATTCTCTCTGGATAATCGTTCTCAATTTTGCCTGATCGGTTTCAGTAATAGCTGGTAGGCCGGCACGCTGATGAATGATGTTGAGTTTAGCCAGTGCATTGGCAGATTGTCCCAATTCGTTGTACGCTTCTGCTGCAGATAAATAATAAGCCGCGAGACGGAAGATGGGGAACTCAAACCAGTTACGGGTGCCTGCTTTGTAATAGAACTTTACAGGTACCGCGGCTACGTTCATCGCCCATTGAAAGAGGTTGGAATTCGCCCAGTTATTATCATTCGGGTTGTTCCAGGTGTCAATCTCCCATGCTTTGAAACTCGCTTTGAAACGGGGTTCCATAGCCTGTATACGGGTGGTGTAGTCAGAAAAGGCTGTGGTGGCAGTTGGCCATACCTGGTCGGTGCCATCTGCTTTGTAGTAGTTCTCGAGATAACTGGTAGTGAGCCCATTTCCATATGCCTGCCAGTTATGCATGTTGTAAAACGTGTTCATGCCACTACCACCGGCATCGTATTTAAATGCCAGTATGATCTCGGCGTTGGCAGGTGTGGAGGTCGCTGTACCATAATCATCCAGCGGATTGCCGGTATTGATGATCTTAATACCTCCATTGGTTTCTGCTTCTTTGATCACAGCTTCGGCAGCGGTGGCAGCCGTTTGCCAGCGGGAAGCGTCTTCATTGCCCATACAGATGAGGTTATTATTAGCTCCCAGATCCAGATAAGGCGTAGCTGTATTAAAAAGAGGACGTGCCGCGTATAACAGCGCCTTTGCTTTGATGGACAAGGCGGCGGACTTCGTCATCCGGCCGGTCCAGGTAGCAGACCATACGGCTGGCAATACAGCTGCTGCAGCATCACACCAGCTGCTGATAGAATCTATTACTTCTGCTACTGGAGCACGGGGAATATTCAGGTCATCGTTTACAGTCAGTGATTTGGTCACGATAGGAACACCTCCGTACATGATCACCATTTGTTCATAGTCGTAAGCGATGAGTGCCAGCATTTCTGCTTTCACAATGGCTTTGTCAGCTGCCGTCATGTCGGTGACCTTGTCGATGTTTTCCCTGACGAGGTAGGCCTGTCTGATGGCAGTGAAATTATAGGCGTAGCCATCCATGTCTTCCGTATTGCCTGTTGCAGTGAGGCCGGTACTGGTGGCAATACCATAACCCCATGTCCAGGAGAAGCCATAGGTGAGAGCGCCGGATATATTGTCCTGGATGAGTGAGTTCCAGTTACCCTGATAGGGCAGACCCTGACAGAGCACTTTCTTATAGGCGTTGGCGATAGCTCCCTGCGCTTTGATAGTCGTAGAGAATACCGAATCTGTCGTTGTTGTATTGGAGATGGGCATTTGCAGAAAGTCCTTCTGGCAGGCAAACAGCAACAGCACCATGCATATGATATAGTAAGGTTTCATCTCAAATATTTTTAGTGGATCAGAACTGGATATTGGTACCGAAGTTGAACGTGCGGGTCAGCGGGTACATATATCCCATACTGTTCTTGCCATCGTCCGCCAGCTCAGGGTCAATGCCTTTCATCACTTCTTTGCTCCAGGTAATGAGGTTATTACCATTGGCGTAGAAGCGGATACTTCGGATATGCGCGCGGGTGAGTAATCCCCTGTCCTGGATGCTGTAACCTATTTCAAGGTTCTTGAGGCGCTTGAAGTTGTTAGACTTGAGCCAGAAGTCGCTGAAAAGGTTATTGGGGCCGGAACCACTGAAAGAGAAGGAGGGATAGGTAATCTTTTCACCATTCTCATACTTTTCCTGTGTCCAGTGGCCATCGTAGTAAGGCTGGAATACAGCACCTACGTTCTTGGCAAATGGGGTACTCAGCACATAACCGGATTGCGGGAAGGAACCCTGTGCTGTACCGATAAAGAGGGCCGAGATATCGAATCCTTTATAAGAGAAACCGATGGTCAGGTTGTAGGCTATGCGAGGCAGATTGGAGTAGCCGATTGGCACCTGGTCTTTGGTATCAATGATGCCGTCGCCGTTGATATCTTTGTAACGGATATTGCCCAGTCTTGCCTGATTGCCGTTCGTATTATATGGGCGGTTATTCAGTTCTTCGGTAGTGTTGAAGAAACCATCCCATACATAACCTTTGTATTGCCCAATGCTGTAGCCGGTCTCGTTCATCCATGGATATTGGTAAGACGGCTCTGCCATATATTCAATTTTATTGCGCGCGTAGGAGAAGTTGGCACGGAGGAAATAACTGAGTTTACCAATATTATCATTGTACCCCAGTTCGATCTCATATCCCTGGTTGCTGACGCGGCCAATATTCGCAGGAGGTACGATGGAAGAGGATACCCCATAAGTAGCCGGGATCGTTTGGAGGTTCACGAGGATGTTATTCCTGTTTTCCCTGAAGAGGGTAGCGGAGAGAGTGATCTTATCCTTCCACAAACGCAGGTCAGCGGCAAGATTTAGTTTCTTTGCACGTTCCCAGGTCACGTCAGGATTACCCAAAGTGGTTTCGCTGGCGCCTGAGAAATAAGGGTTTGCACTACTACCATTGCTATTGCCAAAATAGTAACCGCTTGAACTGGATGACCAGCCATTTGGCAGGTAGAGATAGCGGCGACTTCCCAATCTGTCGCTACCGACTTCTCCATAGGAGCCACGAAGTTTGAGCCAGGTAAGCACATCGTTCTTCGGATAGAATGGTTCTTTTGTCACAACCCAACCCGCAGATACAGCGGGGAAGTAACCAAAGCGGCGCTTAGGTGCGAAGTTTTCAGTACCATTCAGACCCATGTTGAATTCCAGCAGGTAGCGTTCACTAAAGTTGTATGTAACACGGCCTACCAAACCCATTAAACCGGAGGGTGTGTTATAGGTTAGATCGTGTGCCGTGTATTTCTGGGCATTGCCAAGGAATAATGCGGACACGTTGTGATTGCCAAAACTGTGGGCGTAGTCGATAGAAGCTTCCAGGTATACTTTGCGCCAGGCACCATTACCCCAGTTGTCGGAGGTGTAGTCAGGGTTTAACTGACCACCGGCAAGCACAATGTTATTAGGATTGTTGGGATCGCGCATGGCTTTGTAAAGCGGAATGCTGGTGGTTTGGTAGAAGCCCTTCGTATAACTGTCATCATAGGCGATCTTTCCATTCAGATTCAGTCCCTGGGTGATGTAGTCCATCTGGTGCTTCAGGTTCACGGTGCTGGTGAGAGTTGTAATATACTGATTCAGCGTACCGGCACTGAGGAAGTCACTGATGGGAGAGACACCACTCCCACCTTTATCAACAAGGGGATTAATGCCATCGCCGGAGGTACCGATAAACCCATTCACCAGTTTGCCATTAACGAAGTTGGGGCCTACGAACGGACTACTCTCAAAGATCTTCTGGATGATTAGCTGGTAGCGATCGCCCTGGTCTGTAGAGCTATAGCCGCCTGAAGGCACATGGCCAACGGTTGATTGCCCCGCCAGGTTCACGCTGATCTGGAAGTTTTTGAATACGTCGATGTCGAAGTTGGATCGGAAGTTATAACGTTTGAAGTTGGAATTCGTATTAGAACCACCGTAATTGTAGTCGTTGAGAATACCTTGCTGGTGATAGTAGCCTAGCGAAGCAAAGTACCTTACTTTTTCAACTCCGCCGGATATATTCATGTTGTATTGTTGTTGCTGGCCCTTACCTCCGAAGATTTCCTTGAAATAGTTATGCGAAGTGTAGTACAGGGCGGGGCTATTGGCCAGTGCCTGTCTGTCGCTGGTTCCGATTTCAAGGCTGTTGATTTCGTCTGTAGTATAGTCCCTGTTATTTTTGAACTTCCACAATTCATTGTCGGTGAAGAGCAGGTTGTCAAAGCTGCTGTTGCCGGCGGCCTCCGCGTTGCGGACACCTTCATTACGGAAGAGGGCGTATTGATAAGAGTTGAGAATGGGCAGGAGGGAGGTAGCGTTTGTAAAACCGCCATTTGCGGTGAAGCCGAAGGTAGGTTTATTGAGTTTCCCTCTTTTGGTGGTGACGATGATGACACCGTTCGCGCCCCGGATACCATATACAGCGGTAGCAGAAGCATCTTTCAGAATAGAGATGCCTTCGATTTCGTTTGCATCCATGGCGTTGAGCACCACGTAAGGCTGCTCTGCCGGTTGCTGTATACCATCGATTACGATGAGCGGATCCTGACCGTTTAAAGTGGCAATACCACGAATGTGAATGGTCGCAGCATTCTGACCGGGTTCACCGCTGGATTGTACGGCGCTGATACCGGAGGCTCGCCCTACAAGCATATTGGTGATGTTAGACACAGGGGTGGAGACGAGCTCTTTGCCACCAACGGTAGAAATAGCCCCTGTCACGGTAGGTGCTTTTTGTTTGCCGTAGCCGACAACCACCACTTCGCCGAGCGCTTTATCTTCCGTGACGAGGTTGATGTTGAGAACCGGGCGTGCATTGACATTCACCTCCTGCCGATGGTAACCGATGAAAGAGAAGATCAGGGTAGCATTGTCTGGTACAGTAAGTTTGAAGTGACCGTTTTCGTCTGTTTTGGTAGCGATGTTGATATTGTTCTTCTGGTAGACGCTCACGCCGATGAGCACTTCATTGCCGGAGCGTACCGTACCGCTTACAGTAAGGGAGCTTTGCCCGTAGGTAGTGGGTAATCCTATTAGTTCAAGCAATAGGAGGGCTACCGACCATTGTAAGAGTAGTCGTTTGATCATGATGTAGAAATTGGTTTTTACAAAATGGAATCCCCGATTAGTGGTTGTCTGCAAACGTTTGCATCATTCGAAATAAAAAAGGTAGCGATGGAACGTAATCGTTTACAATTCGGTTCATAATAAAACAGTTTTTCTTGTGGATGTAATAAAGGATGTTGGCCCTTTGGTGAATCAGAGTAATCGTTTACAATTGTTTTCATAACTACAGTTAGGTGAATGCTGGATGGAAAAGTATTATGAAAAAAGGAGAGGGTATTTGCGGGAATTAACAAAGAATAGCAGGATTTTAGCCGATGGGGTTGCTAAAATGATTTAGTTTTTTCTTAGCTTGCTTTATATGTCCAAAACTGTATTGATCCTCGGCGCCAATTCTGATGTAGCGAAAGAAGCTACATTATTATATCTCGAAAAAGGGTATCAGGTGATAGCAGCCTCCCGTAGTACAGCAGCAATAGAATCGTTTATGGAAGCGAAGAAGGTTTCTGATAGCCGGTTGACTATCTGTTATTTTGATGCCATTGCTTTTGAAACACATGTGGCTTTCTACGCTTCATTGCCTGCAAAACCCCATATCGTTGTATATGCAGCCGGTTTTCAGGTAACGAATGAACAGGCCCTGACAGATTGGGAAGGTTGTTATCGGATGATGCAGGTACACTATGCCGGCGCTGTATCCATCATTAATATCATTGTAAATGACAAGGGGAATGAGCACCTGGAACGGATCATCGGGCTATCCTCGTTATCAGGTGTACGTGGACGAAAAAGTAACTTTATTTACGGTAGTACAAAAGCTGCATTTACCCAATATCTGGCAGGGATGAGACAATATTTGTTTGCCAGAAAGGTCGTGGTAAATGTGATAGTAGCAGGCTATATCCGTAGCAAGATGACGGCCGGACTTGACCTCCCGGAGTCTTTATTAATGGAACCTTCGTTTATTGCGAATGAAATTGTAAATGCAGGTAATGGGTTTACGATTGTACCGGGCATAAAATGGAAATTAATATATCAGGTATTGAGATTGATGCCTGAAAAGTTGGCGGCGAGATTGCCATAGTTTTAAAAGGTCTTTCTTTCTATCCCCCCCTACACCCCCAAAATCCGCCCTTACGTCAAACTTATTTCCCCCTCCCCAACATCCTCGCTAATTTTCCTGCATAAACTCAAACTTATGCAATCTTGAGAAGATTGATTTTCTTGATCTGAAAGACGTGTGTGAAAATGCCATTGAATTGAACTCGTTGCTAAAACAACAACAGGTAGATGTTTTATTCCTGGATATTGAGATGCCTTATATGACAGGTATTGAATTATTAAAAAACCTTACCCGCCCGCCAAAGGTCGTATTTACCACTGCGTACGAAAAATACGCACTACATGGATATGAACTGGAAGTACTGGACTATTTATTAAAACCTATTTCTTTTGAACGCTTTCTCAAAACAGCCAATAAGATCTATGACCATTTCCAAACCCAACCATCCACAAGCGATTACTTCTTTGTAAAAGTTGATAGCAAGCTGGAAAAGATCAGCGTGAATGACATTCTCTTTGTCGAAGCCATGGAGAATTATGTTGCTATTCACGTACCTGACAGAAAGATCATCACACACCTTACATTAAAGATGTTGCAGGAGCACCTGCCCGCAACATCTTTTGTACAACCACACAAGTCTTACCTGGTGGCCATCGACAAAATCAATAGTATTGAAGGTAACACGCTGTATGTAGGTGCTTTCCAGATTCCAGTTTCCAAATATCAGAAGGAAGAAACACTACAACGCATTTTACATAATCGTTTCCTAAAGCGATAAGGCCGTAGCGACATTCACTATCCCCCAGCCAAAAGAACTATTGCGGGTCACAGGGTAGGTGCCTGCTCTCTGCATCTTGCTGATAATGCTATCTCTTGGATAACCCGGGTTTTTACTCCATATCAATGCTGCGATGGCAGAACAACTTGCCGTTGCTACAGATGACCCGCCTACTGTGGAAGGTACATCCCCGCTCATCGCAATACTCAATGGATGCAAACCGTTACTGGCTTTTTCCATCACTATTGTAAAATCTACTTTGCTCCCTACGTGACAGTCGTCACAACGTGTGGTCAGGTTATCTTTCACCCCCGTTACAGCATGTACCTGTGGCTGGTTAGCCGGAAAGATCACTCCCACAAAACTTGCAAAGAATGAAAATGAAGTACCTGCGGCACAGAACATCAATTTCTGTTTGCTATCAGCATAAGCAATCGCATCCTTGATCTGACCATAGCTAAAGATGGTACCCAAACTCATACTGATGATCTTTACATCCGGATCATCTGCACCCAGTACATAAGCATCAGTTACACCATTTACAGATTTTGAAGAGAGGATCACCACATTTTCAGCCGCATGTACCATGAGCAGATTACAATTGTAGGCAATGCCAGCAGTATTGCCATCTGTGCCCCGAGGTCCTGCCAGTACACCCGCCATACTGGTACCATGCCCGCAATCGTCATTGGTGGTAGCACCGGAATATGTCACCGCACGTGCAATGCTTCGTCCCGAAGAGTAACCCTGATTGAATGCGGAGCCTAAGTTTTCCTGCGCATCACTGATACCCGTATCAATAATCATAACCTTGATATTTGCTCCTGTAGATTGTGCCCATGCCTCAGGAATGTGGTGATAAGTGTAATTCCAGGATTGCTTGGCTGCAGGGAGTATCGAAGTATATTCAATATTCGTTTGGGCTGTATTACTCCCGCAGCCGAAATTCAATAAGCTACTGGCAGGCCTTGCATTAGCCTGACTATAAGCACCATAGCCAATAGGATCTGCATAGCGAACAAATCCACGCAGTGCTTTGATCGTAGCATAATTACCCACTTTCAAGTTAAGAAATGGCAATTTCCCTTCTTTAAATGGATAAATAAGCGCGCCTTCATGTTCCTTTACCACTTTTAATACTTTCTCCTTATCGCCGGTATTATAGCCTATACTTAATACACTATCTGACTGAATCAATGCACTCCACAACATACTATCATTGGCCATGGCCCAGTCGAAATGATCCTCCTCTTTAAGTTGTTGTTCAATAAAATCATTGATAGCAGATTTCGGAATAATCGTGTCAGGATTTGAATTGTTGATAGTGGGAAGCGTATCCTTCCGGGAACAGGCGCTGAGTGCCAGCAGGCACAGAATAGGGTAGATGGGTTTCATAACAAAGGATTTACCTAGAAGTTACGAAAGTTTTATTGAAAAGTTTCATTTGCAACAAAGTTGCATATCTTTGCTGCAAATAATACATATAATAATGACAGACCGTTTGCCTGTAACGGTACTCAGTGGTTTCCTGGGTGCCGGTAAGACTTCTTTGCTCAATCATATCCTACATAATAAAGAAGGCCTGAAAGTGGCCGTTATTGTCAACGATATGAGTGAGGTGAACATAGATGCCCAACTCGTAAAGAATGAAAATACCCTCAACAGAACAGAAGAAAAACTCGTAGAGATGAGCAACGGCTGCATCTGCTGCACCCTCCGCGAAGACCTACTTATTGAAGTAGAAAAATTGGCCAATGAAAAGCGGTTCGACTATTTATTAATAGAAAGCTCCGGTATCAGCGAACCGCTTCCCGTAGCGCAAACATTTACCTACGGCACGCTTGATGAATTATCCAGACTTGATACCTTAGTTACTGTTGTGGACTCCTACAACTTCCTCCAGGACTATGGCAGCACCCGTATCCATGAGGAGCGGACAGTGGTAAACCTGCTTACTGACCAATTGGAATTTGCGAATGTTATTATATTAAATAAAACAGACCTGATCACACCAGAGATGTTAGGCACTTTAAAAGCCATGATTAAAAAACTAAATCCCGGTGCAAAGATCATCACCAGCGAATTTGGAAAAATTGCCCCTGCTGACATACTGAATACTCACTTATTTGATTTCGACACCACCAGTCAACAAGCCGGCTGGATCGAAGAACTCAACAAAGAATACCATACACCGGAAACCGAAGAATACGGCATCAGCAGCTTTGTCTTCCGCAGCCGTGAACCCTTTCACCCAGCCCGCTTCTGGCGATATTTAAACGAGGAATGGCACTCCAACATCATTCGCAGTAAAGGTCTCTTCTGGCTCGCTTCCCGGCAGGATGACGTTATTAACTGGAGTCAGGCCGGAGGTAGTCTCCGCGCTGAAAAAGCCGGTGTATGGTGGTGTAGTATGCCCTACAAAGACCGTATCCGCTACGCCAGCTTCCTCGATTACAAAGAAGAAATAGAAAGCAGGTGGGATAAAAATTTTGGAGATAGATACAATGAACTGGTTATCATCGGCAAGGATATGGACAAGGATTTAATCACCATAGAACTGGAAAACTGTTTATGCACACCTGTGGAAATCGCAGCAATGCAAAGAGGACAAAGGTTTTCAGATGAGTTTCCCTTGTAGTTAACTTAAACATAATATAGAACCATTTTTTTCAATAATAATTTCGCATCGCTTTAGAGCTCCGTCTTATGATGAAGAATTTGACCGATGCGGAATTATTATCCTTAGTCCGGAAGGAGAACGATGAGAAAGCTTTTGCCATACTTGTATTACGCTACAATGTAGCGTTGTATAAGTATATTTATGCCCGCGTGCGATTGGAAGATGACGCCAAAGATATACTGCAGGAAGTACTGATCTCCTGCTGGAATAACCGGCACAACATTCAAAACCCCGAAAAGATCTTCAACTACATGTGCCGTGCCGCCTACTATTCTGTAATAGACTGGCAGATAGCGCACAAAAAAATATTAGCGCGGCAAACTACCTTATTAGAAAAAGACGAACCCAGTACTTTCCCTGTCGAGAACCAGTTAATAGCCGTCGAAATGCGGGAAAAGGTGGATACTGAAGTCGCAAAGATGAATGATACCATGCGGAAAGTTTTTATTTCCAGCCGCTGGGAATCTAAGTCTATCCACGAAATAGCCCAGGAATACGGACTCTCAGAGCAAACCGTAAAGAATACCATATCGCTTGCCCTCAAAAGGATCCGTCTCCGTCTACAAACAGACCATTGGCTCTCTGTTTACATTCTGTTAACATTGTGTTTACAATTCCTTAACGGTACCGCTTATATGATTTAGAGACTATACTGATGAATGCACACATCATCAGACAAAGCAGAGATATTATCGCTTTTAAAAAAATACAGAGCCGGTGAAGCTACACCGGAGGAAGCTGCCCGTATCAGGGAGTGGTTTGATTCTTTCGAAGAATTACAAGACGATCCGGCATTTACGGATGCTGCTAATGACGCTGCCCTGGAGGCTTTGGAGCGCATATTCCATCCAAAGGTGAAGGTGCGTGTATTGCCACGCATCCTGAAAGTTGCCGCCGTATTTATATTAGTATGTACGTCTGTCCTATTTATATATAAACAATTACACCAGCCTCCTGCTCCCATTACCTATGCCTTGTTGCAGGCAGGAAAAGCTGAGCGTAAAAAGATCACCTTGCCTGATGGTAGTATCGTGACCATCAATGCGAATACGCAACTCCGCATCCCGTCTGACTTTGGCGTACGTGACCGTGTGCTCGAACTGACAGGTGAAGCCGTGTTTGATGTAGCGCAGCATATTGCAAAACCATTTATTGTTCGTAGTGGAAACCTGCAAACAGTAGTATTGGGTACTTCCTTCAACGTGAAAGCCTATCCCGGTGAAAAAGACGTAGAGATTGCGGTACTGACCGGTAAAGTAAGGATCGAGAAAAAGGCAGCTACCCAAACTACTGTACTCTCTGCAGGTTTGACCAAAGACCAGGTATTGACCTACAATAAAGAACACGACTCCTTAAATATAGGTAAAGGAAAGTCAAATGAAATTGCCGCATGGCAGAACAATGTTTTCTACTTCGAACAAGCCAGTATTCCGGAAATAGCCACTGTTTTAGAACGACAATACAATATCCATATCACCCTGACAGGACAAGCCAGACACAATTGTAAATACACATTACAGTTAAAAAATGAAACGGTGGAGAATGCCATGAGATTGCTGTCACAGTTATCCGGCATTACCTATCAGATTAATCATAATGAAATTAAAATCAACACAGCATCATGCGAATAAGATGTAAAATGCCAACAAATATGACGCACCGGGCGTACCTGCTGCTCATATTATTGACTTGTCATGTAATGGGTTTTGCGACAGAACTGCGCAGCCAGATCACGATACAGGTGCGTGATACCCGCATTAATTTAGACGTTAAAAACACACCACTCAGAAAAGTATTTTTACTCATTGAATCTCAGACTGGCCTTTCCATTGGTTACAATACTACACATGTTGCAGATAATCAGCTTGTGAGCTACAAAGCTGCTGCTGCTCCACTGGCTTCCGTTTTGCAGGATTTACTGAAAGGGTACGAAGGTGCTGTGAAACAGGTGGATGAGCGTCACATCTTCCTGAAGATTGAAAAAATAAAAGTTGTTCCGGTTGTAGTAGCACAAACTACCGATGCCGCAACAGTGACCATCTCAGGTGTGGTTACTGACGAAAGCAACATGCCTATTCCAGGTGTGAGCATTCACGAAAAAACATCTAAGGTAAACACAACTACCGATGTTGATGGTAAGTACTCCATCAAAGTAAACATCGGTGATGTTCTGGTATTTAACTTCATCGGTTTCGCTCCACAGGAAGTACCGGTTACTTCAGAGAACATTCTGAACGTACGTCTGAAAAGCCAGAACAGCCAGCTCCAGGAAGTGGTAGCCATCGGTTACCAGTCTGTAAGAAAGAGCGATCTGACCGGTGCTGTATCCAGCGTAAAAGCGAGCGAAATGAACCTCACAGCACCTACCGTAGGTCAGGCGATTGTAGGTAAAGTAGCAGGTGTACAGGTATCGCAGGTGAGCGGTGCACCTTACAAGAGCACCAAGATCCGTGTGCGTGGTATTGGCTCCTTCAATGCGAGCTCTGATCCATTGTATGTAGTAGATGGTTACCCTGTAGATGCAGACGTTTTCATCAATCCTGAAGATATCGAAACCATCGACATCCTCAAAGATGCGGCTTCTGCAGCCATCTATGGTTCCCGGGCTTCCGGCGGGGTGGTGATGATCACTACCAAAAGAGGTAAATCCGGTAGCAGAGGTAAACTGGAATATAGTTATACCACAGGTGTAAACCAGGTGTCTAAGAAAGTGAAGCTGTTAGACAGCAACCAGTTCCTGCAACTGCTGGTAGACGGTCGTAATGGTACTTATAGGAACCTGATAGAAAACAATACCTCTTTGACATGGAATGATGGTATGATGAGTGATAACAATGCTACCCGCGTGGCAAATGTGGGTAATGCGAACGCTGTGCAGATCGATCCCCGCTATTATGACTTCGCCAATCAAAAGGTAATTCCTTCTAAATATAATACTGACTGGCAGGACCTGATTTACAGGAATGCTTTCTTTGGTCGTCACAATGTATCCTTCTCTGGTGGTACTGACAATATCAGGTATTACATGAGTGGTGGTTACCAGGATCAGGATGGTGTGGTACTGAATACAAGTGTAAAAAAGATCAACCTGAGAATGAACCTGGATGCAACGATCAATCCAAGACTGAAGGCGGGTGTAAACATTTCTTACACCAACAACCAGAACAGGGAATTGAGTGAAGGCCGCTGGGATCACAACCCGATCATGACGGCGCTGTTGATGCCTCCAAGTGCACAGCCATACGATTCTAATGGTAATCCACTGAAGAATGAAATTGCTGCACTGTCTACTAAGTATGGTTACAACAGCTTCGAAAACCCGATTGCTCTGGCAAAGGAAATTAACATTACCCGCAAAGGTAACCGTAGTAACTACAACGCTTATGCTATTTATACCATCCTGCCAGAACTGACTGTGAAGGCAAACGTAGGTATGATGAGTTATTCCGAGAAGTATAACTATTATTACCCTACCAGCTTAAGTAGTGGCGTAAGTGCACCTTATTCTGACAATGCAAAGGCAGCAGCAAATGGTATTGCTCAAAACCAGAACGTGGTAGACCAGCTGGCTGAGTTCACCCTGAACTATAACAAGCGATTTGGTAAGCATAATATTACTGGTCTGGCTGGTTATTCTGCCCAGATAAATACCACTGATCTGGTAAAAGTGACTGCAAAAGGTTTTGAAGATGACCGTATCCAGGAAATCACTGCAAAAGGTGCTGATGGAACTGATTTCCAGCTGACGGATGCCTACAAATCTACCTGGACGATGATGTCTTATTTTGGTCGTGCAAGTTATAATTACAATGAAAAATATTTCCTGACAGGATCTATCCGTACAGATGGTTCTTCCCGTTTTGGTCCTCAGAACAAGTGGGGTTTATTCCCGTCTGTATCCGCAGGCTGGAATATTTCAGGCGAATCTTTCTACCATGACTGGCTGGGTCAGTTATCTACATTGAAACTGCGTGCCAGCTGGGGTTTAAGTGGTAACAATAATATCGGTAACTACAATACGATGACTACTATGGCAACAGCTACCGGTACCGTATTTGGTTCGGGTACTGTGAGCTCTGCCTATTATCCGGGTGACCTGAAAGATCAGAAACTGGGCTGGGAATCTACTTCACAGTTTAATACTGGTCTTGACATCGGCATCCTGAAAGGTCGTTTGAATTTCATTGCTAACTATTACCTTTCTTATTCCTACAACCTCTTGTTCCAACAAACAATTTCTGCTATCTCCGGTTCTACTTCCATCCTGACTAACCTGCGTGATTCAAAGATCCGTAATAGTGGCATAGACCTGCAGGTTGATGCCAGGGTAATTGATGGTAAAGATTTTCACCTGGGTGTAGCGGGTAATATCTCTATCAATAAAAATAAAGTACTGGATCTGGGTGGTGGTAGCACTATTATCAAGGCTGGTGCTGAGCGTTCTTACAAGACACACATTACAGAGGAAGGCCAACCGGTGGGTATGTTTTATGGCTTCAAGGTATTGGGTGTGGCCAAACCTGGTGATGTGGGCAAGGTGGCAGAATCTTCTGCTAACAGTTCTCCATTGAAAGCAGGCGATTTATACTTTGAAGATGTAAATAAGGATGGTGTTGTAAATGATAATGATAAAAAGGTGATCGGTTCTCCATATGCTAAATTTACTTATGGTTTCGCGCTGAATGCCAGCTATAAGAATTTCACCTTTTCTTCTTCTTTCAATGGTTCTTATGGCAACAAAGTACTGGATGGTCAGGATTACTACCTTTACAACATGGAAGGTTCCGGTAACCAATATGCCGATGCTGCAGGCCACTATGTGAGCGAAGCTAATCCAGGTAACGGTCACGTATTCCGTGCATCCAGAAGTGGTACACAGAGTAATAGTACCCGTTTGTCTACTTTCTACCTGCAGAATGGTTCTTTCTTCCGTTGTACAAATGCTACACTGGGTTATGACATTAAGTCGGGAGTGCTGAAAAAACGTCTTGGCCTGAGCAATGCAAGAGTCTATGCAAGTGTAGACAACCTATTCACTATTTCTAAATACAAAGGTTACAATCCTGAAGTAGATTATAATGATGGAAATAACCTGACACCAGGTGTAGACTATGGTAAGTATCCATTGGTACGTGCATATAATCTAGGTGTTAAGGTAGGCTTCTAATCCTTTTATTTTCAAAATTATTCAACATGAAACGAATATTTTTAGCAATAGCGGTAAGTGTGGTAATGGTTTCCTGTAGCAAGGATTTTCTGAACCAGTCTAACCCCAATGCGCTCAGTGTATCCGATTATTTTGCATCAGAAAATGATGTCCTTTTAGCAGTAAACGGTATATATCAATCCCTGAGAAGTTCTAACTGTATCGGTGAAAGCAGTGGCCTGTACCTGGAAGAGCGATCAGACAATACCGGTCGTAATGACTATTCCAACTCTGGTGAGCCATTCCAGTTTAATGATTTCTCAGTATTAGTCGGTAACTCTTATTTACTGTCTCACTGGGCAGCGTTATATGAAACTGTTTCCCGTGCGAATGTGGTATTATCCAATATTGATGGTGTAAGCTATTCCAGCAATGATACGAAGCTGGGTTATGCTGCAGAAGCTAAATTCCTGCGTGCATTAATGTACTTCCACCTGGTACGCCAGTGGGGTGCTGTGCCTTTGGTAACAAAGCAGTTGACTACTTCTGACGAGGTAACTGCTTATACCTATCGCGTAGCTGATACAGCTGTATATGCGCAGATCATTAGTGACCTGAAAGATGTATTGGAAAGTCCACTGCCCAACTTCCAGACCGGCGATAAAATTGGCCGCGCATCCAAGGCAGCTGCCAATGGTCTGCTGGGGCAGGTGTACCTGACAATGTCTCAGACTATTGAAGACGGTCAAAGCACAGCTCACTTACAGGATGCAAAAACATACCTCGAGGCTTGTTACAATATGCGCAACTTCGGTCAGCTGAGCGAAATCGCTTATTCAGATGTTTTTAACGTGGATAAAAAATCCAGTTGCCCTGAGCTGATCATGCAGATCGTGTATAAACAAGGTGATGCTACTTATTCCTCTTCTATAGCTGCAAATAACCAGGCCGCCGGTGAAACCATCAACTCACAAAAAGAAGCAACAGGTGTAGGTGGAAACGTTACAGGTGATTTGATCGATGATTATGAAACCGGTGATCCAAGAATGGATTTCTCTGTGAAATATGCGAATGCTTCCAATGTAAAAGATTACTTCATTACCAAGTTCCGCGATGCTTCTGATGCTGCCGGCGTGAATGGTTATGGTGGTAACGATTGGATCCTGATGCGCTATGCAGACATCATCCTGAATCTGGCTGAGGTAAACAATTTGCTGGGCGACCAGACGACTGCGATCTCTTTCCTGGATCAGGTGAGAACCAGGGCAGGTATGTCCGATTATGCTACTGCCTCAAAGGATGCTAACTATGCGGCTAAGTACCCAACTCTGAAACTGGCTATCCTGCACGAAAGAAGAATTGAACTGGCATTCGAAAACCACAGATGGTATGACCTGCTGAGAACATTCACCACTGACGAGCTGGTAAGTTACTTCCAGGCAAAGGATCCGGCAAGATATGGAATCGCAATTCCGCAACACTTTACCACTAAGGACAGGTATTATCCTATTCCTTCTGATGAGGTCAAGCTGAACCCAACAGGCATGTACCAAAATCCGGGCTACTAATATTTTACATTTTCCCCCTTATATTTGAGCATGGGGCCAGCTGTAATGGCTGGCCCCTTTTTTAATGATATATGTTATGTATAAACGCCTTTTATTTGTTGGCAGGTGGCAGACAGCGCTACGCACCCCGTCAGTAAATATCCTGATAAGATCATAGAATTACAGGATTTATTGGAAATGTATCCTGATTAAGATCACCCAATCGTTTTATGTCTGTTAAGTATAAACGATTTTTTATATTATAATATTTTTATACCTTCGCCCCCGTTGTTAAACCTTAACTCTTAAAATTTCTCTTAATGGGACAAGCGAACTTACCTAAATTCTTCAATCACCACGATTATTTCATTGACGAAAAAATCGGACTTTTTAAATTCTCTAATGCCTATAAAGTGTACGATGATCAGGGGCAGCAAATCGGTAATATTCAACAAACCGTACCTGTCTGGCACAAGCTCCTGCGTTTATTCCTGAGCAAAGCCGTATTCCCTTTCACCCTCGACATAAAAGAAATGGACAACACCATAGTCGCCACCATTCACCGTGGCTGGACTTTCTGGATGTCGAAAATCACGATACTCGATGGGAATGGTAATCAAATCGGTGGCATCAAACACAAGTTCAAACTTTTCAAACCTTTATTCCATATTACAGATCAATATGGTGCTGTGATTGCCGAGATCAAAGGGGACTGGAAAGCGTGGAATTTCACAATTGTGGATGCAAGTGGGAATGAATTGGGACAAATCACTAAAAAGTGGGCTGGTGTGATGAAAGAAGTGTTCACCACAGCTGATAAATACCGCGTGATCATTGGTAAAGAATGTCCTGAAGATCTGAAAAAGATCGCCATCGTAGCTGGTGCCATCACCATCGACATGGTGTTAAAGGAATCAAAATAATGTGGAGGCCGGGTAAAACCGGCCTTTTTTTCACCCCTCGTTGCCCCTCTCTTTCTACAAATTGTGTTAAAATAGTACCACAGCAACACACTCTGGCATTTTCTTTGAATTTAATGGTTGAACCTGTCCTCTAATTAGAGGCATCTTTATTGTGAAACCATTAATTAGATGTGAACCATGAGTAATGTTGTTAAATTCCCGTCTTTATGCATTGGCATTGGCTGCTCCGCCGGTGGTCTGGAACCCGTTTGTGAATTTTTTCAGCACTTCAGAGAAAAAACAGGCGCAGCTTTTGTAGTGATACCGCATTTATCAGCCGATTATCCAAGCCGTTTCAGCCACATTCTGCAGCGGTTTACAGAAATGCCGGTTCATCGTGTGACCGATACCGTAAAACTGCAACCAGATAATGTGTATGTATTGGTAGAAGGGATGATGATGATTGTGGAAGATCATATATTGCGGGTACGGAAACGCTATTCGCGCGAAATCATCAACAAGTCAATTGATCTCTTCTTCATATCAATGGCCAAATGCTATGCTGAAAACGCGGTCGGAATCATCCTGTCTGGTATGGGCACGGATGGTATTGAAGGTATTAAAGCGATAGAGGATAGGCATGGCCTCGTACTTGTGCAGGATCCGGAGACGACTGAATTCAATATCCTGCCCCTGACAGCCATCAATAGAGATGATCCGCATGTGGTACTGCCGCCACCGGAAATTGCTAAGTTCCTGCAGCGATACCTGAAAACTGATAAACGAATGATTTGATGCTATTTTTATATATCTTTATCGATTTATATAGACACAAGTCAAAAAAGTTTGTATGCCTGACATGCATCAAGATGCTGAGAGTAACCGGAGACGAATCGGTGCGGGGCCCAATGCTGCATTAAAAGGTATCCTATCTATCCTGTCAGAATTTTCAGGAGTAGATTTCTTGCAGTACAAGCTTTCCACCATTACAAGACGGTTACAACGCAGGATGTCATTAATGAACATTCCAGGTTTTGAAGAGTATCTAACATTAATAAAAGATAATGAGAACGAACAGAATGTAGTATTTGCTGAACTTTTAATTCATGTATCGTCGTTTTTTCGGGACCCCGGCAGTTTTGAATATCTCTTCAGAACTATCCTGCCACAGGTAACCCGGCAGGCAGTTGATGGGGACGACCAGGTACGTATCTGGGTGGCCGGTTGCGCCACTGGAGAAGAAGCCTATTCTATTGCCATCTGTCTCTATGAAATCATGGGGCACGACAACTTCACCGAAAAGGTAAAAATCTTTGCCACCGATCTCTCCGATGCTGTGATAGCCTCAGCCAGAAAAGCCCTTTATCCTAAAACACAGATGGGAGGCGTTTCTGATGCCAGGCTGGAAAAGTTTTTCAGAGAAGTAGAACAGGGATACGAAGTAGTTAGTTATATCCGCGACGTGTGTGTATTTGCATCTCACAATATGCTCACTGATCCACCATTTGCTAAACTGAATCTCATCAGTTGCCGCAATGTATTGATATACATGCAACCCGTACTACAAAAAAAAATGCTCAGCATTTTCAACTACGCACTGAAAGATAAAGGGTTCCTCTGGCTGGGCAAATCTGAAACCAACCGCTCGCCCGACCTGTTTGAAATGCCTTCGAAAAAGACGAAGATCTATTTAAAAAAGAACGTAGATAAGTGGACGCTGAGAAGTGCGTTCCCCACTAATAAAAAAATCAAGCACATGACACCCAGCTTCGACCAGGAAAGAGATGAAAATGTAGATGCACAGAAGGCAGCTGATAGTATTATACTTTCCATGTTTGCTCCGTCGGCTGTATTACTCAACGAACAATTTGACATTATCGAATTCCGTGGTATAACCCTGCAGTTTTTCGAGCACGGGCCAGGTAAAGCCAGTCTGAATATCCTGAAACTAGCCCACAGAGATCTGGTACATAGTCTGCGCAGTGCCCTGAACCAGGCTCAAACAGGCAAAAGAAATGTAAAGAAAGAAGGGATCACCATCTCGGTTGTTTCCGGCCAACTCACCGTTGGCTTTGAGATCGTGCCTATCGTCAACCTGCACGAGACTTACTACCTGGTGATCTTTAATCATCAGTCTCCTGACCAATACGCCGCTGATACGAAGAGGACAGAACCTGTCACCGAAAGCACGGATGACAAGACACTGCGCGTATTGCAAATGGAAAAGGAAGTGCAACGCTACAAAGACGAACTGCGCGCTGTAGCCGAAGCATACGAGGCGACCAACGAAGAACTGCAATCTGCCAATGAAGAGCTGAAAAGTCTGAATGAGGAACTGGAAGTCTCGCAGGAAGAACTACAGGTGATCAACGATGAACTGAGTACCCGCAACAACGACCTGCTGGAACGAAATAACCAGTTGAATAACGCGCGGCTGTATGCAGAAGCCATCGTCAATACCGTACATGAATCACTCGTCATCCTGGATGCAAATATCCGCGTAGTAAGTGCCAACGCTTCTTTTTATCGCGTCTTCAAAATAGACAGAAAGGAAACCGAAGGCAAGATCTTCTACGAACTGGGTAATAAACAATGGAACAATTCCGACCTGCGTTCCCTACTCGAAAACCTACATTCTTCCAGAACGCCGTTTATCAATTACGAACTCACTCACAAATTCAATACAATAGGAGAGCGTACCATGCTGCTGAATGGTCAGCTCATTACCTCCCAGGATCTCAGGGAAGACCTGATTCTGCTGGCTATCGAAGATATCTCCGAGGTCAGGGAAGCGCGTGAACGGATCGCCCGGAAGCAGGAACAGGTGCGTAACAACGAAGAGCGTTTACGCCTGGCCCTGGATGGTACAAAAACCGGTACCTGGGAATTCAACCCCGCTACCAGAGAAATATTATTATCCGACAGAAGCCGCGAATTACTCAATATCAGCAGTGATGCACCTGTAGAATATGATACCTTCATCAAAGCGATCCATCCATTGGACGTAGAAGGCGTACAAGGCTCTATACAGGCCGCACTGGCAGGCATTGACAATGGACAGATCAATATCGATTTCCGTATTACAGCCAGCGAAGACAGGATCAAATGGATCTCCTGCAAGGCGCAGGTATTCTTTGAAGAACGCATCGCCAGCCGCATTTTAGGTGTGGTGACAGATGTTACGGAATCCAAACAATACCAGCGTCATTTACAGGACGTGAACAACCGCCTGAACTTTGCCCTGGAAACGGGCAAATTAGGCTCATGGGAGCTCAATGTTGAAACAGGCATCCTGGAGTGCAATGAACTATGTAAAGCAAATTATGGCCTGTCTGCAAACGCTGTAGTGACCATAGACAAACTCCTGCAGGCCATTCATGCCGAAGACCGGAACCGTGTCATGAAGGCTCTGGATATTGCACTGGCAACCCAAACACCGTTTTCAGAAGAATACAGGATCAAAGGCCATGACCCTGTAATACGCTGGGTCATGGCCCGGGGACAATCTGTACTCGACGAACAAACTGGTGTGAGACACATGATCGGTATCACCCAGGATATCACGGAACGCAAGCAGGCTCAATTACACCTGCAACAAAGCGAAGCCTACTTCAGGATGATTGCCGATACCGCACCTGCCATGATCTGGATCGCGGAAAAAGATGGCTCCTTCTCCTTCTTCAACAAGGCGTGGCAAAAATACACAGGTCGCTCCATGGACCAGGATAAGGACAAAGGCTGGTACGACATTATGCATCCGGATGATATCGATAAATGGAAGATCAACTTTAGCCGTTCCTCCCGCGACAGACGAAATTTCTATGCTGAGTTCCGTTTGAAAAGACAGGATGGCAGCTATCATTGGTTATCCTGCTCCGGTATTCCCCGCTTTATAGCGCAGGATGAATTCGTAGGATTTATTGGCGCCTGTGTAGACATCGACGATCAGAAAATGGTGGAAGATGCGCTGGAAAGAAAAGTGCGCGAGCGTACCATCGCCCTGGAAGAGGCCAATGCAAACCTCTCCAAACGAAACCACGAACTTGAACAATTTGTATTCATCACCAGTCATGACCTGCAGGAACCGCTGAGAAAGATCCGCCTCTTTGCAGACATGCTCGAAAGTGTAAAGCCTGACAACAATAAAATTGATACCAGGTTGTACCTGGGCAAGGTCAAACAATCTGCCATCCGCATGTCGGACCTGATCCGTGACCTGATTGCATATTCCCGCCTGGAACTGGGCGAAAATGCCTTCCTGCCTGTGGACCTAAACCTGATCGTAGCCAATGTGACGGAAGATTTTGAACTCCTGATCAGGGAAAAACAGGCACAAATGGAAATCAGCGAACTACCCGTACTGGATGCCGTGCCATTGCAAATGAACCAGTTGTTCTACAACCTGATCGGCAATGCCCTGAAATTCTCGAATCCAAACGATTCCTGCCGCATCACCATCAGTGCCAAAAAGCTGACGGCCACGGACATGAACGATTACCCACACCTGAGTAAAAATACCTCCTGGTACCGGATCGTGGTGGCAGATAATGGCATCGGATTTAACCAGTCTTATGCCGATAAATTGTTTGTGATCTTCCAGCGGCTGAACCAGAAGGAAAAATTCGAGGGTACCGGTATCGGACTGGCATTATGCCGCAAGATCATGGACATCCATAACGGTGATATTCAAGCATTTGGGGTAGAACAACAGGGCGCTGCCTTTCACATCATTATACCAGAAATACAACAATAAGCGCTTTTGTCTGCGGGTAAACGCGTATAATAAAAAGATAACATATCCACATTCGTCGATTTTATCCCCACAAATACAATAAATCCCCGTCGGAGTACGTAAAATATAGGAGGGGTTCAAATATTATTAACAAACCCTTGGTAATCATTATATATTATTATTGTAAAATTTAATATAATTTTGCGTAAATTTCGTCCTGATTACAAAATTTGACACTGGTTGGGCAATAGTGATCGAAAATGACTATGAGCCAGACCTACCCATATAGCTATGAGGCCTATCCTATGTCTATTTTTTATTATCGCGCAGTTGATCGTCAGGGGACAATCACAATCGTCGCCTCCGGCTGCATCACCACCACCGGCAGCAACGCCTGTCGCAACGGCATCTCCTACTGGAGGTGGACCGGGCAACACGCCTCCGCCACCAGCTACTCCTGCGCCAGTAGTAAGAAAAGGAAACTTTGAAACTGAATTTAAAATGAAATCAGGGAGCTACCTTGGTTTCGGACAAGTAAATCTTGGGCTGGGGGAAGTGGCAGTCAGAGTGACTGTTTTTTGTGAAAACAAACAATCAAAAGGCTCCAGACTCGAATTTAGAATAAACAGCCCTAAAGGAAAGAAAAGTCGTCGTATAGGTACCCTGAAGATCCCATATACCGGAGACACAACATATGCGCTCAAAATGACGGGCAATTCCAAATACTCATTTGGTGTACATGACCTCTACCTCGTAGCGAGGGGAAGCCAGTTCAGTATTACTGCTATTTCGTTCGAGACGGATTATTAACCCGTATTGTCAAAGAAATTATTCTTCCTTGATTATTTTTTCTATTTTAGGATTGTGTTTAACAACCCGGACTTTTCATTTGTGTAATTGTAGCGAAAACCTGATTCGTCAGCCAGATCCATGGCACCTTATTTTCATCATTCATTAAAAACAAAACCACGTTGTGATGATCATCCGAAATAAAAGCGTTTAACCAAACGGTAATTTTCGTTTATTAAACTCGTTGAAAACCAAAATCTTCAGTAACACCCGTTACTGCGGTCTTCGTATTCTGTAACTATCAAATCTCGCGTATGAAAAATTTGCTCCTCTTCCGGGGCTGGCTTTGCTATGCCCTGAGCCTGCTTTTTTATTGTAGCGTTATACAGGCACAAGATCTCCCTCTCAAAGGGCGTGTCGTAGACAAAACAAATGCGCCTGTCATCGGCGCCACCATCAAAGTAGATGGCACCTCAAAAGGTACTACCACAACCCCCGAAGGCACTTTTACCCTGCCCGTAGCCAAAGGGGCGAAAATCACTGTCAGCGCTATCGGCTATCTGCCACAGACACTCACCGTTAATGGAGCAGTTATCGATGTCTCCCTCGAAGCTGATACCAAAGGCCTGAGTGAAGTCGTCGTAGTAGGTTACGGCGCCCAGAAAAAAGAAGCCGTTTCCGGCGCTATCACCAGTGTAAAAGGTGCGGACCTCATCAAGTCGCCCGCTACGAATTTATCCAATTCCATTTCCGGTCGTATGCCGGGTGTCACTGCTATGCAAAACAGCGGTGAACCAGGGTATGATGGTTCCACACTACGCATTCGTGGTTCCAACACCCTGGGGAATAATGATCCCCTCGTCGTGATCGATGGTGTGGCCAACCGCGTGGGTGGATTGGAAAGAATTAACCCCGTGGATATCGAAAGTATCTCCGTTTTAAAAGATGCCTCGGCTGCCATTTATGGCGCCCGCGCTGCAAATGGTGTTATCCTTGTTACGACCAAAAGAGGGAAATCCGGTAAGCCCCAGCTGGCCTATTCATTCAACCAGGGATGGTCTCAACCTACTCACATTCCCGATATGTCCAATGCCCCTGAGTATGCACAGTTGCGTGATGAGCTCAGTCTGTACAGGGATGTACCGGCTACAGAATGGAACAATGCATGGAGTGTATACCAACAGCATGGCACTTACACTTCTCCTTCTACCAACAAGACCTGGGATGTAGCCTTTGGTCTGGATGAAATCCAGAAATACAAAGATGGATCTGACCCCTGGTTATACCCCAATACCAACTGGTATAAGTCTACTTTCAAAACCTGGTCTCCACAATCCAATCATAGCCTGCAAATGTCTGGTGGTTCTGAAAATGTAAAGTACCTCACCTCGTTTGGGTACCAGTCACAGGACGCTTATTACAAACACTCTGCTACCGGTTATAATCAGTACAGCCTCCGCGTAAATCTCGATGCAAAGGTCAATAAGTACATGAACGTAGCTGTAGACCTGATGGGCAGAGAAGAAAACCGTCATTTTCCTACACGTAGCGCCAGCGACATTTTTCGGATGCTCATGCGTGGAAAGCCTACAGAGCCGGCATTCTGGCCAAATGGTCTGCCCGGACCTGATATTGAATATGGTAACAATCCTGTTGTAATCACCACCGACCAAACCGGTTATGACAAAGATCGTCGTTACTATGTACAGAGCAATGCACGACTCGACATCATCATTCCATGGGTAGAAGGATTGAAGCTGAGCGGTAACATCGCTTACGATAAATACCTGAAGCGTACCAAAGACTGGATGACGCCCTGGTACCTATATACCTGGGATAAGAAAACTTATGAAGACGATGGTAAAACACCCTTGCTGATCAAAAGCAAAAGAGGGACAGATCAGGCCAGCCTTTCACAAGGTGCTGAGGACCAGACGAATCTGTTGCTAAGAGGCTTGCTCACTTATGATCATACTTTTAATAAAGATCATACTGTAAACATGGTATTTGGTATAGAAAAAGAAACTGTCAACTTCGACGATTTCGGTGCTTCCCGCAAATACTTTCTTTCCAGTTTGATTGACCAGCTTAGTGCAGGTGGTGATGCAGAAAAAGATAACTATGGAGGTGCATGGGATCGCGCGCGCTTAAATTATTTTGGTCGTGCGGCATACAATTACAAAGAGAAATACCTCGCTGAATTTGTATGGAGATATGATGGTTCGTACATGTTCCCTGCCTCTTCCCGTTTCGGTTTCTTCCCAGGTATCATGGCAGGGTGGCGTATTTCAGAAGAGAACTTCTGGAAGAACAATGTGAAAATCATCAACTACCTCAAGCTCCGTGCATCGTGGGGTAAACTGGGTAATGACCAGATCTATTTTGATGATGATGGAGATGGTACGCTTACGCTGCAGGAATATCAATACTACGCTACTTATGGTTTCAATAGTTATATTCTTGGTGGCAATGTGGTGAAATCACTCTATGAAGCACGTATGCCTAACCCCTTCATAACCTGGGAAGTAGCGAATAATTACAACGTTGGTTTAGATGGTGCATTATTGAACAGCAGACTTTACTTTGAATTGGATGCATTCATGAATAAACGTACCGGTATCCTCGTTAGAAGGAATGCTTCTGTGCCACAAACCACTGGTATGACACTACCTGCAGAGAACATTGGTAAGGTCGATAACAAAGGCTTTGAATTCCGCATTGGTTATACCGACAAGATCGGTCCTGATTTCAGGTACGATATCAGCGTAAACGGTGGTTATTCTAAAAACAAGATCATTTTCTGGGATGAAGCACCCGGCGCACCCAGCTGGCAAAGGTCTACAGGCCGTCCTATGAACACGGCGCTCTACTATGAATATGATGGCGTATTCAAAGATTTTGATGATATAAACAAAAATACAATCGATTACAGCGCCCTGACCAATAACCTCAAGCCGGGCGATATGAAGTTTAAAGATATAGATGGGAATGGTAAAATTGATGGCGATGACAAGGTAAGGAATGATAAGAGTACTCAGCCAACATTTACAGGTGGTGTCAACATCAGTTTACAATACAAGGGCTTTGATATGGCCGTATTGATACAAGGCGCTACCGGTGGTGGGCTGGCCATCAACACAGAATCCGGTGAGATCGGCAACTTCACAAAAGATTATTACGATCATCGCTGGAGTCCTGATCATCCCAGTTCTGTAGATCCTCGTGTCAATGACAGAAATGATACCTATTGGGCTACTGGTAATACGTACTGGTTCAGAAAAACAAATTATATCAGATTGAAAAACCTTGAAATCGGTTACAGTTTATCTGACTTAATAAAGAAGCGTTCAGGCATAAATGGACTGCGCATTTATGCGAATTGTCTGAACCTTTTTACGCTGGATAAATTAGGTATCCTGGATCCTGAATCCGTGAATGGAAATGGCCAGTATTATCCACAGGCCAGAGTGATCAATGCCGGTTTTACATTAACGCTTTAATACAATCATTGTATGAAATATATATGCTTATTATTGTTGCTGACAACAGCAGCCTGTAATACAGACTTCCTGAATACCAGGCCTTTGGGAGAGGCTACTTCAGATGATGTATGGACTGATCCTGCGCTGGCCGAAGCGTATGTCAATGATATTTATAATGGTCTGGGAAATGGTGGTTTCCCTGAAACGATGTTGTCTTCTGCAACAGATGAAACCATGTTTACGCATAACTATGGTATGAAAAATATGGTCGAGTCTACCATTAGCCCCACTGATGCAGAATATGTAAATAGCCGTGGTGCATTCCAGTGGGGAACGATGTATCTGCGTATACGTGCGTGCAATAATTTCTTTGCGAATATATCGAAGGTGACCTTTGATAAACAATTGCAGGCAGCGCGTTTGAGAGGAGAAGTGTTCTTTCTGCGTGCATGGTTTTATCAGCAGCTGGTGCGGAGTTTTGGAGGTGTGCCTTTGGTAGATCAGGTGTATAGTTTAGCTGATGCAGATTATAGTATAGCAAGAAATACATTTGAAGAATGTGTGGATCACATCGTGAAAGATTGTGACTCCGCTGCATATTATCTGCATGGTACAGAATCGGTGTCGGTAAAAGGTCGGGCCACGGAAGGTGCGGCGCTGGCACTCAAATCCCGTATCTTATTATATGCAGCGAGTGATCTGCATGATATACCAACAGCGAAAAGTAAATCGGCTACCATTGCAGCTGCTGCACAACCTGAGTTATTAGGTTATACATCCGGTGATCGTAACAGTCGCTGGCAGAAAGCGCTCGATGCGGCAAAGGCGGTAATGGATCTCGGTACATATTCCTTAGCTTCTCCTGATCCGGCTTCTGCTGAGGAAGCCACTACTAACTATCAGGCGATGTTCCTGAAGGATAATACAGAAAGTATCTTCTCCCGTTATTTTGTAAATGCCAAGTCTGAAGCAGGTGGGCAGATTGGGTTGTACAATGGATTAAATGGGTATCATAACTGGTCGGGAAATACACCTACACAGTTATTGATTGATGATTACGAAATGAGTGATGGTAGCTCTTTTGATTGGAATAATGCGACACAAAAGGCAAACCCATACCAGAATCGTGATCCCCGCTTTTATGCAACGATTTTGTATGATGGTGCTAACTGGCGCCAGCGCCCTACAGATGTGGCGGATATGGATCCGGCCAATCAGGTGCAGGCAGGTAGCTATGAAGTATGGGATGGATCGAAGGCCATTTCCAATCCAGGCCTGGATACCCGCCAGGGGCCTATAGAAGACTGGAATGGTAGTTTCACAGGCTATTATTTTAAGAAATTCATCGACCCTGCTGTAGATGCACAATATTTCAGACAGGAGGTGCCCTGGCCATTTTTCAGGTATACTGAGATCATTCTCAACTATGCAGAAGCACTGATGGAATTAGGACAGGAAGGAGAGGCGCGTACTTACCTGAACATGATCCGGAAAAGGGCGGCCATGCCTGATATCACCTCTTCTGGTGCGGTGCTGAAAGCAGATTACCAGCATGAACGTGAAATAGAAATGGTGTTTGAAGAACAACGTTTTTTTGATGTAAGACGTTGGATGATTGCACCAGCTACCATTGGTCGTGCGCTGAGAGGGATCAATGTACAGGGAAAACTTAAGGCGGGGAGCCAGGTGACCTTGTATAAGTATGATCCGGCTAATTATGATTATACCTATACCCCTGTTACACTGGTCAATGAGAACAGGTTGTGGCTGGATAAGATGTATTTTATGCCAATTCAAAGGGATGAGATCAATAGAAATAACAAATTAGTACAGAATCCGGGTTTTTAATGGCCAATTAACCTCATAAATAACCACTCATTTAAAAAATAGCTACCCTCGCTCCGCAAGAGCGAGGGTATTTTGTAATTTCATCCTGGCTTTAAAAAAACTCAAAACCACGCAACCCAAATGAACAAAGCATTCACTCTGGCTACTGTAGCACTTACCAGCCTCCTCACCAGCTTCGGCCCCGGTGTACCTGGTACTACCGTAACCCCTGATGCAGACAATGCAGGTCTGAAACTCCCTTCCGGTTTCGGCGCCCTGGTAGCAACTGAAGGCCTCGGCCACGCACGCCACCTGACCGTCACCCCCGAAGGCGACCTCTATGTAAAAGTAGAAGGCACCCGCAATAAAGGAAATACTATCTGGTATCTGCAGGACACCAACGGCGATGGTAAAATTGACAATAAGACCAGCTTCTTCAAATACGACGGCACTGGTATCGAAGTGAAAGGCAACTACTTATATGCCTCTTCCAACACCGACGTGTACCGCTTTAAACTTAATAACAAACACCAGGTGATGGATACCTCCAAAGCTGAAGTCATCGTCACTGGCCTCATCAACCGTCACCAGCACGAAGCAAAAGCATTCAAGCTCGACAACGATGGCAACCTGTACGTGAACATCGGTGCTTACTCCAATTCCTGCCAGACAAAAGACCGTACCAAGGGGTCCCTCGGTATGCAACCTTGTCCGGTCCTGGATTCTGCCGGGGGCATCTGGCAGTTCAAAGCTGACAAACTTAACCAGACCTACGGCGATGGCGTTCGCTATGCCACCGGTCTGCGCAACGTGGTGGGGCTTGACTGGAACACGCAGCTGAACCAGCTGTTTGTGATGCAGCATGGCCGTGACCAGCTGCATGACCTTTTCCCTGACATATACGACGAAAAGCAATCTGCCGAACTGCCTGCTGAGTGCATGTACGCCCTGCACAAAGGTTCTGACTGTGGTTGGCCATATATCTACTACGACCAGTTCCAGCACAAGAAGATCCTCGCCCCTGAATACGGTGGCGATGGCAAAAAGACAGGTGGAGATCACATTCAGGATCCCGCTGCAGCTTATCCGGGTCATATGGCACCGAATGATATGCTGTTCTACACAGGCAACATGTTCCCTGAAAAGTATCGCAACGGTGCCTTCATCGCCTTCCATGGATCCTGGAACCGTGCTCCTGAACCTCAGAAAGGTTATTTCGTAGTATTCCAGCCATTCAAAGATGGCAAACCTGCCGGCGACTGGGAAGTCTTTGCTGAAGGATTTGCAGGTCCTGGTGAAATCAAATCTCCAGGCCAGGCGCAACACCGTCCATGCGGACTTGCACAGGGCCCTGATGGCTCCCTGTATGTATCTGACGATGTGAAAGGAACCGTGTACCGGATTATATATAAAAAGTAGTATGATAAGATGGATAATGGCAGCGATGCTGCTAATGAGTGTTGCAGGTGTTGGTATGGCACAGACTAAAAGCAAAACTGCTGGTAAAGCTAACGGTAATACTGCTGGCAAAGCCACCGGCAGTACTGCTGGCAACACCGCTTCAATAGCCCGCGGAAAAGTACTGTACCAGAATATATGTTTAGCCTGTCACCAGGCAGACGGCAGCGGGGTCCCCCGCATGAACCCACCCCTGATCAGGACAAGCTTCGTACTGGGCGATAAAACAAAATTGATCACCATCCTCCTGAAAGGGCTGAATGACGATGTGGAAATTGAAGGGGAGTATTACTCCAATCCTATGCCCCCACAGGCGCAGCTCAAGGACGAGGAAATCGCCGACGTGCTCACCTTTGTAAGAAACAGTTTCGGGAATAAAGCCAGCGCCATAAAACCCGCAGAGGTCAAAGCCGTTAGGGCAAAAATTAAATAATTAGAAAGGCCAGCTGAAAATGCCGGCCTTTTTTAATTATTCCCTCGCCCTTCATTTTCAACATATTTGCACATTATAAAACTGATTTATATTTTTGTACAAATTCAATGGGACATGTCATCGAATCTTGAAGTGGTACAGGAAATCAGTGAGTTTAACAGATACTATACCAGTTTGTCGGAAACCTTGAACCGACACGTATCCGAAAACAACCTTACCTTGACGGCCTTAAGGGTACTCCACACCTTAACAGCTGAAGACCAGTGCACCGCTGGTAAACTTGTGGATAATCTTGGAATTGACGGCGGCTACCTAAGCCGTATGCTCAAAGCTTTTGAAAGCGAGCAACTACTTTCCAGAAAGAAATCTGCGTTGGATGGCCGTACCTGGTACCTGCAGATTACTGCCAAAGGACGGAAGCTGCTGGAGATGATGCAGGAAACGGCGGGTGAACAGATCCGTCAGTTGCTGGACCCAATTCCTGACGAGCAAAAGTTAGCGCTGGCTGCCGCCATGAAGACCATCCGCCACATCCTGTCCGAAGAAAACCGGATCACCGCTAACGATATTACATGGAGATACCAGCTGCTCCCCGGAGACCCTGGTTACCTGATGTATATGCACGGCACCCTGTATGCCAAAGAACTGGGGTATAACCTGGAATTCGATACCAGCGTATGTAAGAACTTCGCCGAGTTCCTGGAAGCGTACAATCCTTCCAAGGATCAGGTATACCTCGCACTGCATGGCAACCAGATCGTGGCGTCAATCGCTGTCGTTTGGCATTCCCGCTATGCCGCACAGCTCAAATGGTTCCTGGTACATCCTGATTTCAGAGGGATGGGGCTGGGCCGCAAGTTACTGGCAGATGCCATTATTAACTGCCGGGAGAAGGGGTATCACAAAATTTACCTGTTTTCAACCAATCTGGCCGAAACGGCTAATAATATGTTTAGAAAAGCAGGCTTCCGCAAGACAGGCGAAAAACCGGTTGGCTTGTACGGAAAGCACATGAACGAAGAGCGTTACGACATGGATCTCGTTTAAAATAAACAAGGATGAAGGCGGCCGCAGGCCAAATTGCTCCTTTTGCAAAAAAAATAGCTTATGCCGCTAGGCATAAGCTATTTTTTTTACTACCTTAACAATCCACGTTACTGGTTTTTATATCTCTCAAAATAAACCCACGAAAATGAAACCCATTTTTACACTCAGTGTCCTGCTGTTATTTATACAGCTGTGCACCTTCGGCCAGCTTGCTACCTATGGTCCTGTAGCAGAAACTTTACAGACAAGTATGTACAACACCTTTGGCGTTCCCACGAATAATTATTGGTGGTGTGCGCATGGTGTAGACGCCCTCAACGACGGTTATTTACGTACCCGCTCCGACACTTACAAGACCCGTATGAAGAGCCTCCTGCTGGGTACCAAATCATTTAACGGCAACACCTATATCAATACATTCTATGATGATATGGAGTGGATGGGATTAGCCGCATTGAATGCGTACAAATCTACTGCCGATGCTGACTATTACAGCGTAGCTTCCCTGCTCTGGACGGACATCAACACGGGGTATTCCAATGGTGCGCTCGACTGGAACAAGAATTGTTCCGGGTGCAAAAACACCTGTGCCAATACTCCTGCGGTGATCCTGGGTGCACGCATCTATCGCTACACCGGCAATGCAGCTGACCTGCAAAGGGCAAAGGATATCTACTCCTTTGTAAAAACAAACCTCGTAGATGCCACCACCGGTGCGGTGTGGGACAACATCAACCTGAACACTGGTGTGACGCAGAAGGACTGGGTCTTCTCTTACAATGTAGGTACGTACATCGGTGCCGCCTGGGAGTTGTACAAGGCGACGAATGACGTCACTTACCTGAATGATGCGATCAAGACGGCTGAATATGCTTACAATAGCCGTCGTCCCAACGGGATGTTTTTTGCAGATGAAACAGGGGGAGGAGATGGAGGTTTGTTCAAAGGTATCTTTATTCGCTATCTCTCTATCTTAGCCAGGGAAGGGGTTTTGACAGATGCGGTAAGAGCAAAGTACAATGCCGCTATTCAGTACAATGCAGAAGTACTCCGTACGCAGGGGATCAATACTTCTAACAACCTGGTCAGCCCTAACTGGTCAGTGCCCCCTTCATCCTCCACAGATTATTCCACACAACTGAGTGGGGTAATGCTGGAAGAAGCAGCGGCCAATTTAGATCAGGCATTTTTCTATAAAGATATCACTTATGGCGGTTATGCATGGCCTTTACCGTTAGGAGCATACAATACGGCTGCGTTAGTGGCAAAAGGTATCAAGGATAATGATATCACCAGTTATGCCATCCCTGCCGGGTACCAGGTAACGCTGTATAAGAATGATAATTTCTCAGGAGAAAATTTCACGATTACAGGATTGAGTACATGGATCGGAAATGCATGGAATGATAGTGCTTCATCTTTGATTGTCCACCCCGTTGGCGTAGCTACTTTCTATAAGGATTGTAATTATACAGGTGCGTTTGTGAGTTTGACAGCGGGTACATATACCTTGTCTCAGTTGCAGGCAAGAGGTATTCTGAATGATGATGTATCTTCTTTGAAAGTGACGGGCGGGTATCAGGTAACACTATATCTGAATGATAACTTCAGCGGAAGAACAATCGTAAAGACGGCGGATGATGCCTGTCTGGTAGATGATAATTTTAATGATTCAACATCATCTATTAAGATTAGTGCAACGGCTGCGGTTATTGCATCATCAGCAGTAACGTCTTCTGCTTCACATACAGCGAACGATCCGTCATTTACCATTTATCCCAACCCGGTAAAAGACGTGTTGACAGTAAAAGCCGGATTTGATTTCTCTAAAGAAATTGTGCGTGTAGTAGATATTTCCGGGAGAGTTGTATTAACTACCTATACCTCCACAGGTAAGATAGATGTATCCCGTTTACCATCCGGCGTATATACACTCGTGTTACTACATGGTAATCAACAATATGTACGTAAATTCATAAAATAAGCCAGCCAGAGGGCGTTCTCACCCTAGGCCGGCCGCAGGCCCCCAGGCCCGGAAAATCCCCTGTGATTGTATAGCAATCATAGGGGATTTTCTCATAATTTATTATACCTTTGCATATTGTGAAGTTTGTTTCGTAGGCGGACAATAGAGAATCATTCCCCATCAATATATGTTGAATTTGAATCGTTCAAAAAGCGGTAAACTGCTATTTTCATTTAATGGCATTTTACTGATTGTGTTAGCCCAATTACTACTCGGAGGTCTGGATACCAAAACATCCACCCCCCGAAAACCTGTGTCGCTCAAAGCGACGGTACCTGTAGCAAGGTTACGTGAACCTGGCATTGCCGATACTATCAGTTTCTCGATAGTAGGGGACCTCATGGTCGGTTCCAGCTATCCTTCCACCTACTATCTTCCAAAATATGATAGTGGAACGATCCTGCAGGAGGCGCTGCCCGTGTTATCACAAACCGATCTCCGCATTGGGAACCTGGAAAGCTGTGTATCCGACTCGGCCCCTGTGTTCAAAAGCTGTGGTACTAACCAGTGCTTCGCTTTCCGTACTCCCACAAAATTTGCCCAGTGGTACAAAGACGCCGGTTTCGAATACCTCAACCTGGCTAACAACCACAGTTTTGATTTCGGTCTGACAGGGGTCACGAACACCCTCGCCTGGTTGCAGGAGAATAATATCCGTACCAGCGGTACCCCGCAGCACCCTACGGATAGCATCACGGTCAGGAATACCCGCATCGGGTTCATATCCTTTGCCCCACACAGTAACTGCCTGGATCTCAATGACGATTCACTGGTAACTGCCATGATATCTGAACTAAAACCCCGTTTTGACATCGTAGTCGTATTCTTCCATGGAGGTGCAGAAGGGGCTTCCAAAATGACCACGCCGAAGACAAAAGAGGTCTTTTTTGGGCAAAACAGGGGAAATGTCCGTCATTTTGCGCGTCTTTGTGTAGATGCCGGAGCGGACATGGTAATCGGCTCAGGTCCCCATGTAGTACGGGGAATGGAGGTATATAAGGAAAAATTAATCGCTTATAGTTTAGGTAATTTTTCAACTTATCACCAATTCAATTTAAAATATCCGCTAAATATTGCACCTTTGTTGCAGGTAACAATCACAAAAGAGGGGAGAATGCT
>Ga0316604_10000380_pt1 | contig 58167 bp, 69 predicted proteins | sample OWC_soil_day20_C_FD_207650 | JGI IMG/M metagenome (GOLD analysis project Ga0316604, IMG submission 207650) | Wetland soil microbial communities from Old Woman Creek delta, Ohio, United States - OWC_soil_day20_CT | ecosystem: Environmental > Terrestrial > Soil > Wetlands | place: USA: Ohio...
CCCGTCAAGTGCTCGAAGTGCTTCGTCAGCCCATAGAAGACGGATCTGTGACGATATCCCGGGCTATAGCTCAGCTATCCTTTCCGGCCCAATTTATGCTTGTGGCTGCTATGAACCCTTGCCCGTGAGTGAAACACCTATGGAGAAGATGTAGTGTACTGTGAGTTTAGCAGTAGGCTTATTTTTTTTGTTCATTTCGGTATCTACAACGATTTTATCAACCAGGGTTTTAATTATTTCTCGCTTTTCCTCATAGGACGGTTCGCCGTTTTTTATCTTTTCATTTTGTTCTATGAGGAAGGCTTTAGCATTTTCAAGGTTACTACTGGAGATCTCTTTATTCTCTAACTCATCTTGGAGGGTATCTAATTGTTTCTCAAGGACGGCTTTTTCATCGGTGATTTTTTGGAGTTGGATTGCGACATCGCTATAATTAATAAGGTTCTTTCTGAACAAATCTAGTATAGATTGCTTTTCAGCATCCTTTGTTCCAATGGCTTGAGTGAGTAGGGTTATTTCATCGACAATATTCTTCTTCTTAGTCTCCCGATCGGCTTTTGACTGTTGGATTAGTTTTATAGTTTCGTCGGGAGTCTGTATAAATTTTACGCAGTCGGCCCACACCAATTCCTCAACCCATTTTGACGGAATATTTTTAGATTGGCATTTGCCTTTAGATGGTCCGCGGTATGAAATTTTGCCATTGCAAACATAGTACAACGTATCCGGATTATATCGGGTTCCGCTATAAGTCAAAGAGCATTGACCGCATTTTATGAGCCCACGCAATAAGTATTGATATTTCGAATTACAGGTTGCTTCTATCTGGTTTTCGTGTAAAATCATTTGGGCGAGATCCCAAGTTTCTTCTGATACAATGGAAGGAACCTGACGCTCAATAATCTCTCTGTTGGGCTTATTGCTGCGCTTTCCATAACGATGAATCCCTTTATAGGTTTCGTTGACAATCATGTTTCTTACGCGCCCAGGGAGCCATATACCGGACGTATTTTGTTTTCGCTTACCTTTGGAAATTTGGCGTCCATCTTTAACATAGGAGGGCGGAACCCCTAATGCGTTTAAGTGATTAGCAATTTTGATAGTGGATAGCTTTTGTTCTGATATCATTCTATAGATCATGCGTACCACATCGGCTTCACTGAGGGAGAAGTTGGGTAGTGGGGCTTCGTTTACGGCCAGGTATTTATCTTCGGTAACATAGTAGCCGTATGGTGTAATACCGCCGAGCCATTGGCCTTGTTTCGCGCAACGGTTTGATCCCAAATAGGTGCGTTCTAAGATATTGCTTCGCTCAAGATCGGCGACGCCGGCTAGGATAGTGAGTAGAAAACGGCCTGATGCGTCGCTGGTGTCAAAGGGTTCGGTCATAGATTTGACCGTTATACCGCATTGTTCTAATTCATAGACAGCATTTAAAACAACTCGCGCCGATCTTCCAAGACGGTCGAGCTTATATATAAGTAATGTGTCAAACTCTTTATTTTTTGCTTTATTAAGCAGTTCTTGTCCTTCTTGACGTTGTTCTAATGGGAGAGTCCCAGAAACGCCGTCATCTTTAAACCAGTAGGTCACATTGAGTTTGTGTAAATCACAATATTTGGTTGCAAATTCGATTTGACTCTCAATGGTTCCCCGGTCTTGTTGATCATCCGTGCTCACACGGACGTAGATTGCAATAGTGCGTTCATCTCGCATATAAAGCCCTCTTTTCAGTTATCAAGCTACTATCACTATAGTATATTTATTTTATTACAGAACACTTGTTTGGTAAAGGGCGAATGATGTTCAGCAGTAGATAGTTGTGTTCACCAATATGCATCCTGAGCGTATATTTGAATGGAAAAAAAGAAAAGCGGCTATGCCGCTTACTAAAACTCTGGGTTTATTGATTGTTCGATTTATTTTGGATATATTCACTTATTTTTTTACACCAAATTTCAAAATAAGTATTTGGTTTAATTTGGTGCCAAGCTGCGTTTGGATACGAATGACTACCGATAGCAGCATCATCCTTATCAAAATTACTTACTGATAGTAGCTTTACTTTTTGTTCTTCGTTATCAAAATTAGTATGCCAAAGCGAAAACGAAAGGCCATCAAATTCAGTGGTACTTAAGTTTTTGTTTTTCCGATCTTGTAGAAGTTTTTGAGCATAAGATTCGTCGAAACACATGTATAACCAAGCATCAATAATTTTTATTTGGCCATTTGAGTCTTTTGAATACGTTAGCGATTCTGTATCAAAAAACACACTGCGTTCACTTGTGGACTCTATCCATTGAAATTTAGATGGGGGAGTCTTAGAAGATAAGCAAATTGATTGGATTCCAATTAGAAAAAGTAATGTTAATAATATAATCTTTCGCATAGTTGTCCTCCCGTGAATTAGACGTTGAAAGAAAGAAGTCTGGAATCATAATGTCATCTTATGGCTGCTATATATTACAAGGCATATAACCAGCATTTATAGCTTCCTGATGAGGGTTAAAATATTCAGTGATCAGGGGAATTTATTTATACATCTGTGGTTTATAAGTGATAATAAGAATACTAGGTTGGGTAGTTTATAGCGGTGGCAAACTTTGTATTACTTGTGTAATAATTTGGTCAAGTCCTTCGCCAGGTTTTACATAGTTCTCTTGTCCAACCCAAGAAAATAATAAATAAGTTTGATTTTTATTTGTAATCATTATAAAAGTCTGCCTCATTCTTGTAGTTGGACTATATTGGGAAAAGACATAAGTATTCTCTTCTCGCGAATAGTACTTTTCCCAATACAGTATATTTCCATTGGAATCTCTATGTGGCTTGCAAATCGATCTAGAATACTTGGATTCTTGCCATGTTTGTGTGTCCAGATAAGCAACAATGGCTTTTCCTATATAGCAAGCTGCATAAGAATCAGCATGGATATCCATATACTCACCGGCTAATGGATTATTACTTAATACTCCGTCTGGATAATGTGTAGTTCTGTTAGAAAATCTATATGTATAATCTGTTAAATTAACTTCGGTTTGCCAAACATATGTTGTTGCTCCACTATCATTTTTAGATGGATCTAAAAAGTCCTTTTTAACCCAAAAAGTAATAGTATCTTTAGCGTAAGTAATATTGCTTGTATCCACGTAATATATATTTCCGGCAGAGTCTGTTGTAGCTACTTCCCATGTAGCTGCTAACGCTATTGAGGTTGAACAATAACATAATAATAGAAGCAATATAATAATTGTCTTTTTCATAATGTCCTCCTATGGCTGGCATACCTTGCAAGGTACATAACCAGCACTAATCGCTTCCTCACGAGTGTTAAAATATACTCTATGATCGGGGCGAATTTTTTCTGCCCATCTGCATGAAGTATAGTGAAATTTTCCTGTTGTTGAGGCACCTACATATGCGGGTTCCATTGGGATTAGTTGGTGATTATCTGAAGTAATAGAGGGGATTGTCATTGCCTGGCCAGGCGTAGAAACCCCCAAGATAAGCGGAAGAGTAAGAAGTACCGCTAATAATATTAACCATGTTATACGTTTTTTCATAAGGTTGCCTCCTTATTATTTACCAGTTTGCCTTAGGGTATATCATTATTTCTATAGAATTGTTTTCGTCATGATAATAAAATTCAATGTGTATTTTATCTCGATCAACAATTATTAATTTTTCAGTTTTTACAGCTTCGATGTTTTGTCGCAAAAAATTATCGTTTGCCCATTTTGGAAAGACAAAATTATATACTTTTTCTGCATATTTTATAGATTCGTCTATATCTTTGTCGGGTAGTTTTGTGTTTATTGTAAAATCTATTCTATTTAAATAATCATATGTTTTTTCGTCATTTCCACGTAACTCTACACGAAAAGCCCATTCATTAATATTTGGCGTAGTTGGCATTAAAAATAAAATACTACCAAAATCTTTTGCACTAAATTTCTCACTTGAGATTAGAAAGTTCGCAATTCTCTTTTTCCAATATTTATCAGTGAATGGGTTGCTGTTCAAAATACTCCAATTATGATATTTATCATACCAAATCATTGTATATCCATATAAGCTCATCATTACGGTTCCATCGATATTTTGCCAGCCCTTGTCCGTGAAGTCCGCTTTCTCCTTTACCTTACCGTTTATATCATATAGTATTGTTTCTTTTGAAAGAAATTTATTAAGTTTAAATTCTTTATCAAGATTTAATATTACATGTGCAATAGAAGCCAATTTAGGATTGTCTAATCGGAAATAGCAATCTAAATAAAATTGATCGTTGATGTGCGTAATTGAGAACTTATTAACATCGAAATATATTGTCGTACCATCTTTTTTTGACGAAATTGGAGCCCATCTGTTATCTATTAGAGTAGGTACTACTTTTTTACTTTTCACATAGTTCACTAATTTTTGGATTCGAATGTTTTCTTTTAGGGAATTCCAATCTGTATTGTCATCCAATCTAAAAGTTTTATTTTTGTTGTTAACGGTTATGTTTGTAAGTTGTAAGTAAGCATCGTTTATATTTTCCGTAGCCATAGTAAAAGATAATAGGTCGCCATCCATCTTAACACTATTTAGATCAACGCTATACGATTTTTCTCCATCTGATAGGACAAAGTCATTAGCATAACATATATTGAATAATAATAAAAAAGGTAGAATGAATAATAATTTTTTCATAAATTTTTCGCTCACTCCTTTTTGGAAAATTGGTGCTCGATTTATAAAATAAAAAGGCATAGCATATAAAAGTTTTTGTGCTATGTCTTGATGCTGCAAATACTCTGTTGTTTTATTGGATGTAATGAATAGTGAAATGTTTAAATTAATTAGCTATATACTAATTAATTCCACTCTATTAATTGGTTAACCTTCTAAAAATGGCAGAAAATTTCAAATTATGGCAGGGATTTGGTAAAATATTGCCGTAAACATACATATATAGGTAAATCATTGATGGATATATGAACTAAAAAGCTTAAGGGGGAGCTTATCTGGTGAGTGAAAACCAAGGGCAGGAAGCAGTAGAAGAAGTTAAATATGCGGGGTTTTGGATAAGAGTGGTGGCGACTCTGATTGATGCGGCAATTTTTTGGCCGTTCTTTTGGGTATTGCGTCAAACTCTTCCTTATAATTGGTACAGTGTTGTAGGTTCGTTAATCAGTACTATATACTATTTATGGTTTGTTAGCTCAAACTATCAGGGGACACCGGGAAAAATGTTACTACGGTTAAAAGTAACTGATTTGGAAGGAAATCGAATTTCATTTTTGAGATCAATAGGGCGATATATGGTCCCTCTAATATGCTATTTAATTTTTAAATTAGTTTCTTGGGAAATGAACATTGAGAATCACTTCGGATTAATCGAAGTGATCAAATGGTTATTATATATAGTTGCTATATTTACCCTAATCGTAGATTATTTAATGGTTGCTTTTACTAAACGTAGTCAAGGGCTGCACGATAAGATAGCTTCGACCTTAGTGGTAGTGCGGGAAAAGAACGTTAATCAATAGTTTATAAAAATACATAGAACTTTGAAAAATCGGAGGTTATTATGAAAAAAGTATTTATTGTTTTTCTGATGCTCATGTATATTCCGGTAATCGCGCTTTGCTCTACAACTAAGGTTTTAGACAAGGATACAGAACTACAACCTCAAGGTTGGACTGCTGGGACATTAAAATTCAAGCAAGGTGGCACTGTAGAATTAAATGAACAAGGGCAAGTAATTTCTGGCATATTAAAATCCTTCTCTCAGCTACGCCCTGTGGCTAGTGCCTTCAGTCATGCGCTGATTACAGCCCGTATTGGGAATATCTTTTTTCAAAGTGATTACAATGTAACGTTTGATGAACATGGGCATGTACTATCCGGAATACTGGGGACAGATTCGGATGTATGTTTAAGCCCGAATACAGAGCCGTATGTTGGCTTTAAATATAATACTGCAATTCTATTTGATAAAGATGGAAATTTAATAAAAGGAACGATATGTGATGATACTTTGTTACGTCCGATTGGCTGGAAAAATTATTTGCCGATAGACAATAATGCTGGATTGATAAAATTCAAGGCTGGAACAGAAGTTGTGCTTGGAGCTAATGCCCAAGTCATCAAAGGAACGATTGCCAATGATTTAACCGTAAACGGAATAACATATCCAGCAGGTACGACGCTGCAATTTAGTGAATCAGCTATTCCGCAAAAAATCTAAAGACAGCATTAGCTAAATATAAATAGCCAGACACAGTAATGTGCTGGCTACTTTTTGCTTTCTATATAAGAGATAAGATTATGCCGTTATGTTAAAAATGAGGTTTTTAATTTAATCTACAATGAATAGTTTAGCTCCTGTTTCAGTAAATGATCTATGAGGATTAGCGTCATCTGCAACTTGATAACTAGTGCCTGGCGTTAAAGTGAATTTTCTCCCGTCGTCAAGTTCCGTAATTAATACGCCCTCTAATACTAATAAAACATGACCTCGTTGACACCAATGATCAGCTAAATATCCAGGTGTATATTCTACCATTCTTACTCTGATATTCCCCATTTCAAATGTACGCCAATAAGCTACACCATTAATCCCAGAATGCTCTGTTGCTGGTATTTTATCCCATTGAATTGTACAAAATGGCACGTCTTGTATTTTCATATATACATAATCTCCTCACATTTTTACATATCATAATAATACTCGAACCTTTGATTCAAATTTTAGATATTCAGTCTTCTTAAGGACCGATAAATAACCATTCTGTAAATCATAAAACCCAGGAATGGCGGGGTAGTTTCGCTTTCTGGGGATACTTGAAAAACATATGATATAAAAATAGCCATACACAGTAATGTGCTGGCTAGATCGGTCTATAAAATTTCACCTAACTCTACAATTTTATCCTTAGCTTCTTCTCGCAATGTGCTTGATAGGAGATCTGATGATTTTTGGTGGATAATTAAACGATATACTTTAATTGCCTCAGAATATAATGCATGGTCCTCATAGGATTTAGCTAACCCCCAATAAGCCAGTGTCGCCTCTGGATTAAGTTCTATCTCCTTTTTAAAGGTATTAATCGCTAAATCATACTGGCCTTTTTTTAAATATAGATCTCCGAGAGAATTATATGGTGCTGGATAATGAGGTTCGAGTTCTATTGTTTTTTTAAAATCGGCAATAGCTAAATCAGCTTCCTCTTTCCGATTGTACACCAAACCTCGTTTAAAATATGCATAGGCATACTTAGGATTAATTTCAATCGCTTTGTCAAAGTCAGCAATAGCTAAATCATATTTGCCTCCAATAACATATTCGTTGCCCCGTTTACAATAGGCAATTGCATCGTTGGGATTATTATTTATCCTATTAGTATAATCAGCTATTACTTTTTCGTAAGCATTTTGTAGTTGAGGTGGCAGTTCGGCTGAGGCAATCGAGAAACTGCTTAGTAATACCATACATGTAAAAGCAAATAATATTTTTTTCATATAACCCTCCTGATAATAGGAAAATTTTAATAAATATATTGTATCCTGTTCGGTAAATGATTGCCATCAATAAATTTCCAGCTTAACTAGGGATTAGCTCTAAGCTGGCTTCTCCATTGAGAGGCTAGCTCTTTAATTGAACGAATTTGGGAGGAAAATGTAAAAGTTTGGAGTATAATATTGGGAGGACCAAATTTTTGCAAGAATTTCAACAAATTTACTAATTCTTAAATGTTGAGAGAGGTGTTTTTATTGTCAGCTTTTAGAGTCTTACATTTGTCAGATATACATATTGGAAAGACTTATATTAAGTCGGAAGAAATAGCGTATAAGATAGTTTCTGATATTGTTCATAACGGATTATGTTCAGTAAGAAGCATAATTATAACAGGAGATATTTTTGATGGACAGGTTACTTTTACTGATGATTTAATTTCTGAAGCAGTTAATTTTTTTAATATAATTTTAGAGCAATTTAATCTATATCAAGAAATAAAATTAACAAAAGAGGATTTTATATTTATACCTGGCAATCACGACTTAATTAGGAGTGATGATGAAGAAACTATATGGCGTAAATATAATGATTTTTTAACTAGTTTTTATAATAAAATACCTGAATATTATAACAAGAGATATTATTCAGTCTTAAAAGTATATAATCAAGAAAAAGTAGTTTTTATAGGATTTAACTCATGCCAAATTGAAAAAAAGAAAGTTTTTGATCAAAAATATATTGATATATTTGAAAAAAATTTAGAGAAAGATGCATTACAAACTGAAGGAATAGATAAAGAAAAACTAATACACTTATTACAAAATCAAGTAAGAGAAGAATATGAAGACTATGGTGAAATTTCTTCTGCCCAAATATCAGAATTTGAGAGAAGAATGAGCAGTTTAGATGGATTCAATGTTATAGCTTTACTTCATCACCATTTTTATTTATTCCCCGAAGTTGCCCAACAGTATGGAGACTCTAGTTTAGTAAGAAATCATACTAATTTTGTGCAAAAGTTAAAATATATGAATGTAAAAACAGTTTTTCATGGTCATAAACATTTTGATCTGGAACGTCCTTATATAACAGATGATTATTATGAAACAACAGGTAGCATTATTGATGTGTTTTCCGGTGGATCAGTAGGTACAGATAGGAAAGATAAACATACTTTTAGTATTGTTGATTTGTTTTCAGGCACAGATGATATAAAGCTAATTCATAATAAATTTATTTATAACGGAGAATCTTTAAATCCAATAGTAAAGAAGCAAATTCCACCTAAAAATACAATAGATAGAATTATTAAGCTTCTTGAACTGTTAGAGTCTTTAAACCATGATGCATATAATAGCTACAATGAGTCATCCGAAAAATTAAATAAAATATATACAACCTGTAGGGAAATAATTAACTGGACAAGTTCGGCAATAACTGGTTTTGGAGAAATTTATAAATATTTAAATAAAGACTACAAAAATATATTATTTCTTTTGTATTCAATTAATTATAGAACTTTAACTTACAAAACTAAAGATAGTCAGTTTTTTGATTCTGGTTCATTAATATTAAAAGATTTTTTTAATAAATCCTTAGTATCATCAAATTTTGATATTGACATTAATGAATTTCATTTATTGTTTAAAATAAAAAAATTGAAAGATTTAGCAAATAAATGCGATCAATTATTAAATCAAAGTAAAAGTAAAACTACTAAGCAGTATTTAGCATTTTGTATGATCGGTGTATTTTTTTCTGATTTATATTTAGTCTTAACGGAATATGCAGATGATTTTTATAATGAGAATGTTAAATATAAAGTAAATATAAAACTAGAAGAAAATACATTTCATGAAAATGTTCCCGCTCCAAGAATAATTATTAGATCTGAAGCGGATAGACGGAGTGTTTGCGTTCAACTACTATGTAATGAGGCTACAGCACATAAAATAGCTGTTTTGTTTATTAAAGAATTTGATATATTGATAAATAAATTTGAAGATTATTTTAAAATAATTGGATTGAAATTATATTACTTAACTCCTAAAATTGATAAAGATTGTTTTAAAAATGCACTGGATAATTATAATTTCGAAGCTTATATTCCTACATTATTGCCACTTTTAATAGGGAAAAGCATCTATCAATCAAAAGAGACATTTTCAAGAGAATTGATACAAAACTCCATAGATGCAATTGCTGTTAGAGAAGCAAAGGATTCAATTGAATTTGATAAAAAAATACATATCGAAATCGGACAAGATGAAAATCAAAGACGATATTTTCTAATAAAAGATAGTGGAACCGGAATGGACAGATATAAAATAGAAAGGTATTTTACAAGTATTGGGAGGAGTTTTTATTCTGGAGATGAGTATAATGATCTAAACATTAGCTATAAACCGATTAGTAATTTTGGAATAGGTTTTTTATCATCATTTATGGTATGCCGCCAGATAGATGTTCGTACAAAATACTATCTTTTAGATAGTGAAGGACTAAAGTTGCAAATTCCTAATTATGATGGATGCTTTTTTATTGAGAATGATAATAATATTGATGTTGGAACAACTATAAAATTATATTTAAACGATGAAGCTAATACTTTAAATATAGTTGAATATATAAAGAATGTTTTTTTAGATATAAAATATGATATTATTATACACTACAAAGGATCAGAGATATTAATACAAGCACATTCAATAAGAAAAAATGATAATAATGGATTTATATTTTTTGTTCCTTTTAGTGGAAGTTCTGATATAACTGAAATAGACTGGGAAAAAGAAGTTTTATCAGGTGAATATGTTAATAATTATAAATATGGGCTATTAATAACTAAAAAGAAGAAGCTGACAAGAAAATTTCCAAATGATTATATTTTAAATGCTGGTATTCTAGTAAAAGAAGAATCTTTGAATACATTATTTGGAAAAGATGAGGAAAGGCCAATTTCTAAAGATGAGGAAAATTGTAATGATATATTTGTTAATTTTCCTGCTAATTGGATACAACTTGATGTTTCAAGAGAAAAATTAGCTGGGTTTTCTTCTGATGAATTTGATAATAAAAAAATGGGGGCTAAAATAGCTAAAGCTATATATGGACAATTGCTAGATTTAATTAATTATGCAAAAGTCAATGATGTGAATGTACCTTCAAAACATTTACAGGAATTGATTGGGAAAATGATGTATCTTGTTGATAATAATTCGGAGATATATCAAAAACTGAAAAATTTAGAATATAATTTAAATATAGAGATTGATCAAAACGGATTTACATTTATTTTAGGGCGTAATGAAAAGAATGATTTTCTGGAATATTTGGATGATAAGGATAAATGTTTAAAAAATATGATTCAGTGCAAAGAAGAAGCGAATCCAATATTGGAAAAATTCTACCATATTGATACTTCTGAGGATTTTTATAGAATAAATATTATGAGGAATAATCGCTACGCGTATTCGAGAGGATTTATTCCAAGAGAACTATATCAAAATGCTAAAATGCCAGAAGCTTTTAATGAAAACATATATTATATGTTCACTTTTTTGTTTATAGTTTTTATAAGTAGTGATAAAAATATAAGAGCTACAGAAAAGAGAAGACTCGTACATTATATGGAAGTAGCTATCATGGAGAATTTAGATATTAGTGATGTAGAAAAAGGTAACAATAGAATCCGGATAAATTATAAAGACATATTAGATTTACTAAGTAAAAACGCAGAAGATCTTCAACAAGTTAATTAAATTTATAATATTAATAATCTAGCTGTATACCAATAATGATTTTTTATACAAGCAGATCAAAACTAGTATCCAACAACTCGAACAGCACATATGTTCGTGCGAACCCTTTAAATAAAACACGGCCAGTCCAATCTGTGCCGTGTTTTGCTATGTATGTCTGCCTGAAATTTTGGAGATCAGGTAGCTTGAGTCGGAAAAGGAGTATGTCTTCAACGACATTAAAGTATTCAGTTAGGTCCCAGATGGTAGTTATGCCGCTTTCTATAGCCTGTATAAGCCTGCACTTAGGGATAAGATGTTTAGCAGCCCATCGCATGGCTTTATGTTCGGCTCGATTGATATTTGAGCGCATATTACGATGATAAAACTCTCGGGGGATGCATTGGCCAACAGTTGTAAAATGGTGGCCTAATTCTTCTGCCATAATGCAGCGGCGTTCTCGATCTGTCGCAATTACGTTACTTAGGCCAATTACAGGCTTACTTCCTGGCTGGCACAAATAAACCCCATAAAGAGGAGGTTGGAGAGGGAAGGTTTCAACAATAATTCCTTCATGCTTAGCGATCTTGAATAATTCATCCATGGTGAGGGCCCTCCAGGATTAGTTATACTTAATGCCGTGTTTCTCATATATAAATTTTTTGAAGTCTTCAAGAGATTTCCTGGCTTCTTCAGGTAGCTCTTTCGACGGATCATCAGTGCGGTGAGCTGCTTCAGTAATGTTGGGGGTACGGTAATTAGTACGCCCAAGCAGGTAATCTGTGGTGACATCAAAGTAGTCCGCTATTTTTTTGAGTGTAGTATTGTCTGGCTCGCGTCGATTAATTTCATAGTGAGCATATGTTCCTCTTGCTATATCAAGAATGTCAGACATTTCTTGTTGAGTCTTTCCTTTTTCATTTCTCAATGCTTTAAGCCGTTCTCCTAACATAGAACCACCCCTCTATATATCACATTATATAATGTTGCACAACGCCACAAAATAGATTGTGGCGTTTCGATACAAAATAGTTGACAATGTGGCGAAAAGCCGCTAATATTAAGTTGTAAGTAGCGTTAAGCAACAAGAAATGGGAGGTGTTATTTTTGAAGAGGAATTGGCTTGAGGAGATATTGCGAAAGAAAAAACTAACTCATCAACATGCTGCTAATATTATTGGCATTGAAAGGTCATATTTTACTCAAATCGTAGGGGGAAAAAGGCGTCCTAGTCCTGATGTGGCACAAAAGATTGGACAAGCTCTTGGTTTTGACTGGACTATTTTTTTTAAACAAGAATGTGGCGTAACGCCGCAAATTCTGAGCCGATCTAACAATCCATATCCGGCAGCATAAGGAGGTGAAACATAGGTTGCCTGGTGCAAAAAACGATGAGGAGGATTTACATGCCAAGAAAAAAGCAGGAATTCAAAGCGGAGGTTATACGGATTTATAACCCGGACCCCGAGCGTATGCGAAAGGCCCGGGAGCTCTATTTAAATTATCTGGCTAGAAAATTAGCTGAAGAAGAAAAGGGGGCTGGTTAACATGCGGCTACAGATTGAAAGCTACAAAACACCGCGCAGTGTAAGCCGGTTTGACCAGGGTGTAGTAGGATTTCTGGCGTTGGCGGTTATGTTTATAGCGGCCCAGATCATCCGATTCTTTTGGTGATAAAAAGAAGACCTGCCCCGGTGAGGACAGGCGGAAGGGTTAAGGGTGAGGAGTTATCCTCTATGTATAAAGTTTAGCATGTTGAGGGAGTGAGAACGATGCTGGAAGAAGCGCGAAACAAAGCGAAATTGTCGCTGGAGGTGGCTGGCCCTGCTCTTGGGATGGACAGGCGAACGCTCAGCAAAATGGAGAACGGCCACAATATGCCGCCGCGGGAATTATTCACTATATTAAATATGGCTGGCGTTTATACTCAGCCGGAATTACCACTTAAGTTTTGTTCGACCATGTGTCCCATTGGTAAATATCAGGGGCTATGCATTGAGCAAAGAGATTTATCATCGGCCACGCTATTGACAGTGAGCAAACTCCGCCAAGCGCAAGATGAACGGGATATGCTAATTGATATTGTAAGCGATGGAAAAATTGATTCGTCAGAACAGCCGATGTTTGATCGAATCATGGGCAGTTTCAAAGATGTACAGCATGCGATTCAGTCGCTGTATATAGCAACTATTGGAATAAAAGAAAAAGCCGCCTCAACAATGAGAGCGGTTAAGTAAAAAGATTTCATTTAGATTTTATCATTGTAAATTCATTTGGTCAACAGTCGGCCAATTGTATAAAGCGGGGAGTGAGTTCATGAGAAATGCATTCAACAAAGGGTTTGCCTATGCTGAGAAATATCATAAGGAGTCACTTGCAAAGAAGTCCGATGCTGAGATCCAAAGCATGATCAATAAGTATATGAGGGAATATCGTGAAAATGGTGATTACTATGCGGCAGGTATGGCCGGGTATTATCAGGAGTATCTAAAACGTAGAAAGGCGGCGGTTTAAGAATATGGACGGATTTACTCAATGTAGTGGTTGCCGACCACCTAGTAGTTATTATTGCGATTATAAATGTCCAATTGCTCAGCAGGCACAAGAGGATGAAATCAACGAAGGGGACGATGAGGCATGACGGTTGCTGTACTTGCCAAAATTAATGATAAAGAACAGCGAACGGAATGGCTGGAACTTCGGCGCCAGGGAATCGGGGGCAGTGATGCTCCGATTGTCTTGGGGCTAAGCCGATACAAAAGCCCGGTAGGATTATGGCTCGAAAAAACGGGACAGATTGTTCCGGAAGAAGCTGGCGAGGCTGCTTATTGGGGGCAGAAGTTAGAGGATATTGTGGCTAAAGAGTTTATGCTCCGTACGGGAATGAGAGTCCGCCAGGATAATAAAATGCGCAACAACACGGAGCATCCGTTTATGATTGCTAACCTGGACAGGCTTATTATTGGTAAACATGAAGGACTCGAGTGCAAAACAGCCAGCGCTTACCGGAAAGACGGTTGGACAGATGACAATATTCCTGATGCATATTACGTTCAATGTCAACATTACATGGCGGTTACCGGATACAAGACATGGCATATTGCTTGTCTGATCGGAGGGAACACCTTTGTACATAAGGCCGTTGCCCGGGATGAGGAATTTATTGCAAAACTTATCGAAGTAGAACGCGAGTTTTGGGACCATGTAGTAAATGGCACTATGCCGGCGGTCGATGGATCGGACGCTTGCGCAGATGCACTTAAGTCCTTGTATCCGGAAAGTAACGGAAAGGTGGTTGCTCTTTCGGCTCTGGCAGAGTCCTACATCAATCAATACGAGAGTGCTAAACGGGATGAAGATGTTGCGCAAGAACGCAAACAGGCCGCGCAGCACTCACTACAAGAAATGCTTGGCGAAAATGAGATAGGTCAGATTAACGGCCGAACGGTAACCTGGAAATCTACTAAAGCACCGGAACGGTTTGATGGGGAAACCTTCAAGAAAGAATTTCCGGATTTATATGCCAAGTTCGCTAAAGTTGGTAAAGCGCCCAGGCGGTTTTCTATTAAATAAAGTTGATTAGGGGAGAGTTGAATAATGGCAAATGTAAGTGGCGGTAACGCTCATTTAATGAACCGAGCGAATAACCAGGTAGGTAATATGCCAGCCAAGCAAGATAGTATTAATTCTTTAATAAATAGTGTGAATGTCAAAAAACGGTTTGAAGAAATCCTCGGGAAAAAGGCAGCTGGATTTATGTCCAGTGTCATTAACGTAGTGAATGGTAACAGTGCATTGAAGGCATGTGATCCAATGTCGGTAATCGCTTCTGCATCAATTGCGGCAACTTTAGACTTACCGGTAGATCCTAATTTAGGATTTGCCTATATCATTCCCTACAATGGCAAGGAAGGTAATAAAGCTCAATTTCAACTTGGTTATAAGGGATACGTTCAGCTTGCCATGAGGACAGGTCTATATAAAACCATGAACGTTTCTGAGGTTTATGAAGGAGAAATCAAAAACACTAACCGGATTACTGGAGAAATCGAATTTGATTTTGAAGGCAAGCTGTCGGAGCAGATTATCGGCTATGTAGCGTATTTCAAACTGATTAATGGTTTTGAGAAGTTCTTATACATGACTAATGATGAACTAATGGCCCACGGTAAAAAGTTTAGTAAATCATTCCATAAGGAAAACGGTTTATGGAAAAAAGACCCGCATTCTATGTGCCTTAAAACGGTCCTTAAAAGACTACTTTCCAAGTACGGTATTTTGTCCATTGAAATGCAAACTGCGTTCAGGTCCGATCAAGCGGTAGTAAACCAGCAAGTTGATACAGGGGAAATCACTTATGACTATATTGACGCTGAGGGCGGTGCTGTAGATGAAGGCGAGGGTATTATTGAACAGCCATCCCAGGAAGCCGAGAAACAGGCACCAGGAGCGGATAAACAACCTTCACAGGAATCTATGATTGAGAAGCACCGGAGAATGACGCAGAGCTTAAAAGCGGAGGAAGAAGAACGTGAATAATTCAATCGATTTGTGGTGGTGGATAAAATAGCATAGGGCAAAAATAAAACGCCTGCTGAAGATCAGCAGACGAAATTCGGAAAAGGGGTCACCTATATGGTAACTCTTACCAATTAAAATGTCAATTATGTTTACGTTATATGTTAAGTACATTATACCGTGCAAATTTATAAACTAAACAAATGTTTACTAAAGTTTTCCAGCTGAAAAAGAGGGTGATCTAATGAAATGCATGCCGGGTGTTACAACGGTAACTACCTGCCGCGATTGTGGAGTTCAGGGCGTAAAGACGGGATTTAGCAGTCCTATGGTATTAATGAAGTGCCCCAGGTGTGGGCGTGAGTGGAAAACCCTATCGGCCATGTGCAAACGGTGCCATAACCCTAGCGGATCTCCGTACATGAGTGATTGCCCGGTGTGTGTTAGGAAAGCGTTGGCGGGAAAAGCCGGTTAGATTTAATTATTAGAGATGAAAATTCTCCTGGATAAGAGATCATAAAAAGTCGAGTATCCAAATCCTTCGGTATCTGTTACCTGTAAGTAATCAAACCCGATGACCTTGGATAATCGACCTCACTTCTATATTACACGGTCTTGAGTATTATTCGTTAAGGCAAAACAACCCTTAGTTTATGATATGCAAATACTCCTTATTCTATGACTAAAAAATAAATAATTATTGATTGGAGAGATTTTTATATGAAAACTACTGGAATAGTTCGGAGATTGGACGACCTTGGCCGGATAGTAATTCCGGTTGAATTAAGACGGAGCCTTGGTATAGAAGAAAGGGACAGCCTTGAGGTTTTGGTTGAAAATGAGCGGATCATATTACGCAAGTATTCTCCTGGCTGCACGAACTGTGGTGAAATAGAAGTATATAAGAGTGTAGGGAATATTCGGTTGTGCCGGCATTGCTTTGAAGACTTGAGCGGAGGCTTAGCATGAGTACCGATACGAAGCGACTTATCGTAATTGATAAGTGGGCTGGCAAATACATGATTAATCAAGAAATATTTGAGCCGGTCGCCATAAAGCTTTGTAAGAAGTTTAATGAATTGAAATATGTTCCGGTACCGTCCATTCTGTGGGTTGTCAACACGGAAAGCAAAGCCAAAGACGGCGACAAGAAAAGCTATGCAAAAATCAGTAAGCTGGCGGATAAATGGTCGGATCTCTTTTATCAAGTAACCGGTCGGCGCTTTCAATACATTGTCGAATTATTCAAAGTGAATATGGATGACCTTACTTGGTCGCAACAAGTCATGGTGATCTATCGAGAACTGCGCCGGATCGGAGCCGATGGAGAGTTAAAGCATTATGCAATTGAGGATTGGCCTGAAATCTTTTATTCCCTAGGACCAAACTATTTGGGGAAAGACCGGATATTGCCTAATTTACTTGAGGACGGAATTACGTTCCACAATATCAATCCGCAGATGAAGTTATTTGAACAGGATGAAGAACGGCTAAGTGCTGTTAATTAGGTTTATGGGAGTTGGGGAGGCAGTTGTGGGAGCTGCCTCCTTTGGGAGGGGGAGAAAAGCAAGTGGCCCGAGCTAGAAACTTAAAACCAGGATTTTTTAAAAATGAATTATTAGCCGAATGCTCGTTTGCTGCCCGGTTATTGTTCGAGGGGCTTTGGACATTAGCGGACAGAGAAGGGCGCCTGGAGGATAGGCCTAAGAGGATACGGTCGGAGATATTTCCTTATGACAATGTTGATATTGATCAGTTACTTAATGAATTGGCTGATCAAGTAGAACAGGATGGAAAGCCGGCTTTTATATTACGTTACATTGCAAACGGAATTTCTTATATCCAGGTACTCAACTTTTTTAAGCATCAGAACCCGCATAAAAAAGAAGCGACTAGCACCATACCAGCACCAGACTTGTACAGTGCTAGTACAGTGCAAGAACCAGACTCGCATAGTGCTACTACTGTGCAAGAACCAAATAACCATGATGCAGGTACTATACAGCCACCAGAACCGACATCTGAAGAACCCAGTAAAATCAAGGGTTTGGACGAGCACCATACTAGCACAGTGCTAGCACCAGACTTGCATGCTACTAGCCCGGCTGAATCCCTATTACTGAATCCCTATTCTCTGAATCCCTTAACCCCTATACCGGAATCCGGTGCTCGTACGGGACAGGAAAAAGTTGTATCTGAAATTTTCACGTTGGTGGAACAGACCTTTGGCCTTATCAACGATTCGGTCAGGAGCAAAGTGCTGGATATCATTTCCCACTACCCTAGAGACTGGATCGTGGAGTCTATCCATGAGGCGCAGGGTAAGCGGCACATATCGTATGCGGAGGTTATTTTATCGCGTTGGCGTTCGGAAGGTTATAAAGACTGGCAGAAGCCTTGGGAGGAGGAAAAGCAGCGTGAAAAACATCAAAGAGGATATCCAGGCAGTTATTCAAAAGGCAAGGCAGGCACAAGACCAAGCCCTGTCGACTGGGAAAACGAGCCTGACCACTTATGAGGTCAAAAAGTCGCTTTCTGATGAGTTAGAAAAGCGGGGTATTTACCGGCGCTATCACAACTGCACTTTCGAGGAGATTGAAAGGCAAAAGGTGCCGAACCAGATCAAAAACCAGTATCAGCAGGTAAAGGCGTATGCAGATCGTTTGCCGGAGCATGTTCGGGATGGTATTGGCTTAATTCTCAAGGGACCGGTCGGGACAATGAAAACCAGCCTAGCGTTAGCGGTACTCAGGCAGTGGCTTGAGGGTGATCACGGCGGACAGTTCATCGCTATGGTGAGTCTTTTGGACACGATATTTACGCTCAAGGATAAAAATAAAGAGCTATGGGTTAAGTTTGAGGATCAGATCCGGAATACTCAGCTTTTGATCCTGGATGACCTTGGAACTGAATATCACCAGGAATGGGTATTGAGTAAGGTGGATTCGATTATCTCAGAGAGGTATAACCGCATGCTGCCGACTATCATAACCACGAATTTGAGTAATAAGGATCTCAAGGGTAAGTATGCAGAGCGGATCATTGATAGACTGCGGTCAACTTCGCAGGTAATAAACTTCTACGGGCAGAGCCTGAGGAGTGTGTATAGGAGTGAATCGGCATGATTAATTTTACAGTTTTCGGTGAAGCGGTCGCTCAGGGCCGACCAAAGTTTACAACGATAAATGGGCATGCAAAGGCGTATGATCCGGCGAAAAGTCGGTCATATAAGCAAATTGTCAGGGATGAGGCTTTAAAGTATAAGCCGTCAGTGCCGTTACAAGAAGCTATTAAACTTCGAGTAGTTATTTACAAAGGCATCCCCAAGTCGTTTAGTCAAAAGAGGCGTATTCTGGCTATTGCCGGTAGCATTAGGCCAACAACTAAGCCTGACGTTGACAATGTGGTTAAGGGGATTAAGGATGCTCTGAAAAGTGTTATATGGCGCGATGACAGCCAAGTGGTGGAGTTAGCTGCTGATAAGTTCTATTCGGAAACGCCCAGGGTGGAAATTGAGATATCGGCGTTGGAGTGTTGAGGAAGGCAAGGGATCACAAATTCAGGGGTAGGCCGGAATTATTGTGGGATAGCGTTATTCTTTGATATGGTCCGCCACGTGAGAATAAGGACACATAAAAAATAGGTGTGGGATGCCACCTATTGATCGTCATTCTTTTGGTCGGTATCTAATTTTTTATTAAGGTCGGTTTCAGTTTGTACACTTTTCTTATTTTTGGCTTTTTGTCGCGCTAGAAATTGATCCATAGTTTTACCACCCATAATATCACCTCGAAGTTATGTTTCCCTAAAGGTGAAATAAATTTCGCAGAAAGCTTTAATAGTTCGGTGGTAAAATATTATTTTTAGTGCGGCGCCTAGTATCGGATCGAGGACCGCAGGGGCTTTGGAATTGGGAGGAGGAAAAGCGTGAGGAAAACCGAGACAAACAATGGGGGGGGGCTGACAAACAAAAGAACAAGGCCAGCGGCATATCCTGACCTTGTTCTTTGAACTGGGGACCTAATATGAAGGTAACAGAAATATTATCCCAGTTTTCGGACAGCGGTATTCTAACGAAAAAAGTAACAGGCCCTTGGCAGGAAGGGGCCTTGTCGAAAAGGGAAACCGATTGATCTTTAATAATTTTCCTGGAATGCTATAGGATTATACACACAAACAAAGAACAAGGCCGGGTGCAGTAAGGGCCTTGTTCCAAGAGGAGAGGAACTAGTGGTTTTCGCTAATAGTGTTTCCGGCGAACAGTGAATTATACAATATGTAAATCCCGGCACTGTAATATGTGCCGGGTGATGACGAGCTAATAAGTACAAGGTGCTTTCGCAGTAGTATCGGGTCCTCAATATAACATATGTGGTGAAATAGTAAGATGTGACTGAATTACCACCAATATCTAGGACGGCAACCATAATATCTAGGACGGCAACCATAATATCTGGGGCGACAACCATAATATCTGGGGCGACAACCGTAGTATCTCGGACGACAACCATAGTATGGATAACCACCTAGTGGAAATCCTACGCCAAAGCCTACCCCAGGGAACCCAAATCCAGCTCCTATGAATAATTGTCGATCATCACTTTTATTGTTATCATCTTCCCAGTCTGCTATTTCGGGAGATTCCCAATCATCACGGAAATATGACATATACTTAACCTCCTCCTTAGAGATATTCCTAGTCTATTTTATGTCATTATATTACAGTCTGTTACTATGTAACGTGGCAATAAAAAGAAAAACCACCGGGTGGTGGTCAGGCCATTTTAGCCAGTGTGTGCTTAATACGAGTAGTAATGGCATCCTGTACCTCTGGTCGAAGTTCATTCCAGTCTTTGAACGAAAAAGCTACTTCTGGGTGTACCCTCAATAAATTATCAAAAATTTGGCTAGGGCTTTTCCCAGTGCGAGAAATAGCACTGTCAATTTCAGCGATAATAGAGTTCATGAGTTGATAATGAATGTTATTCAATCTTTCACCTGCTTTAGATTTGCTCAATATAGTATACGGTAATAATGGTATATTTACAAGAAAATTCAACGAACAAGGGAGGCGACCCGCAATACAAAAACTGACTAACACATTATATTTCTTGCTCTGCACTCCACTTGGGTTGGTGGTGCTGATTATAGCCGGGGTGCTTGCGGTAGTTTTTATGAGCGTTTCATAACATGATTTTCTTTATGGTAAAAATTCCAGAACCATTTGTGGAAGCCGTAAATTATTGGCCAGGTAATTAACCATAGAAGTAATGTATAGTACCAATCATATCCATTGTGATACTTTATTAATTCAGTGTAACGTTCGGCAAAGTACTCAGGTAAAGTTAAAGCAACAGACCAAGAGATAACCCATAATATTTTTCCTTTCCGATTTTTTGGTATATATCTAAGCCAGAACATCACTAAAATAGGGAGAACAATATCATTGGCTGGTATAGACATTTCAACTGAAGGAACGATTCGATAAGGGTAGTTCCAAAAGCCAAATCCATTCATAGCCAGGTGGCATAGGTGCTCGGCGTAAGCATGCATAAAAAACGCTGCTGGTATGTACTTAGACATACCGCGCCACTTTATGATTAAGGCAGTTATTGAAACGAAAATGAAACCATATTGTATCCAAGCTTCGAGGAGCATTAAATCACTCATTTCTATGTTATATTTTCCCGAGTGATTATAATTTGCCCTGTTTTATACAACATTAAGCAGTTAGTACTCGTCGATTTAAGGGCAGCCGAAAGGCCGCCCCGGTGGCGTTTTGAATGATATTTATTTGGGAGGGGTTCAAGTGGAGCAACCAGTAGATGTTAAGGCACAGATTAGATACGAAAACAGAGTGGCCGCTACTTGGCTAATCCATTACCGGGAACGTAAACGGGACCATGACGAACGCAGACAGGAAATTGAGGCTGGTCTACGTGAATCTGATGAGAACGTTGGCGGTGGGCGTTCTTCGCTGCCCGGTCGTCCTGTGGAGAGTCTTACTTGCAATTTAGATCAGCACGACAATAATAATACGGCTAAGTGGCTGAAAGTAGTTGAGGATACTAAGGCCATTGTGGGACCGAAGAAACGGCAACTGCTTGAACTCCGCCAAGAATGTCGATTCTACATATCGCCAGATGGGGGCAGGCCGGGATGGATTGCGCCTGTGCAAAATAGGTTTGGGGAGATTACTGGATGGTGTCCGGCAGAGCAGACTTTGAAGAATCTGTGGGCTGATGTTGTTACAACTGCGGTTAGGGTGGCATTAGCAAGGGGATGCAAATTTATAATATAAACTGCATAAACAGCAAAAGTAACAATTCTGGGTTTTATAGTTTATAGAATAGTTATTTAACGAACTATGTAAAAATTTACTTAAATATATATTTAAAATAGTATTTACTTGTTATATTTTAACTGTGTTAACATAAAGGTATATTTAATAAAAAAGAAGAATAATATTACTATTCGGTATTGTTTATTCGAAAGTTGGAATTGTATCAATTGTTAAAGGGGGGGCTATGTATGTATTTTATCAATAAAGGAATATTGTTATTAGTTGGTATTAGCATTCTATTAGTGTCTACGTGTTATGCAGCATCTTCTTCTGATGATGTCCGCTGGTATACTTTAAGTGACTCTGATGGGTATTTAGTACAATTAGATACTAGTACATACGCCAGTAAAATCGATGAGGGTAAATATAACGCTATAGTGTGGGAACGTACAACCAATAAACAGAACAATAAAATTACAGTAATGAATATTGAATATGTAATCACGACCGACAATGATAAAAATGTTATTACGTGTCGAAGCATATATGGCTACGTGAATGGTAAGTCACAACATAATATAGGCGATTGGTTCGTTGTTACTAATCCTTTTGAACGTGAAATTGCTTATAAGCTGCTTGACTATGATTTAAACAAAACCAAAGAACGTATGACTAAACAATAAATATAGATCTCATTTAGTACTAGTACCAAACTCTAGGATTTCCGTGGTAATATGTTATTGGGCAGTTTTGCCAAACACTAATATTATATTAATCATATGGGCATATCGACCATATGGGTGATTGCTACAGCCTTCTGGTGCCAGGGGGCTTTTATAATGCTCTAAAAGGAGGCGGATGCCTTAGCAACTGTAACTGTAAGCTGGCAAACTGTAGATCGAATATTATTTAAGTGTAAAAACATAACCCCATAACAGGAATTTGAACAACCTGTTACAGGGTTACTAGGCAAAATTAACAACGTTCTAGATAAGCATCCATCATCCAAATATGTTTTTGGAAGAAACACATCGATGAAGCTAGCAAACCCACAGTACATTCATCAGAGGCTTCTTTCGCGACGGTCTCAATTTCTCGTAATAAATTCAATGTACAACAAAAGTCGTCAATGATTATTTGGGGTACATCAGAACTACTATATGGTTTGCTTGGAATCTCGCAGATGGTAGCAACTTGTAGGTAATCTTGCATAGAAGCAAGAGGAAAAGAGCCTAATGCTTTTATTCTTTCTGCGACTAAGTCCAGTTCTTCAGCTATTTTCTCATATAATTCTTGAGTTTTGGCGTGTAAATCAAAGAACCCTTTGCCAACTACATTCCAGTGTAAATTATGAAGTTTAATATACATAATGTTTAAATTCGCAAGATAAACATTAAGGCATTCAATAATTCTGCAAATTTGATCTTTATCAAAATCAGCAGGGCAAGTTTGTTTTATTTTTGTCATGGTACCTCCGTAACAAATTAATCTTCTCTGCGTGGGGAGCATTGTCGAGGATAACATTGACGTGGAGAGCATTGGCGTGGATAGCAAGATATTGGGAAGCAGCTAAATGGTGCGCAAAGAATAGGTAAGCAAATACTAGGATTACATTCACGAGGTGAGCAAGGCCTAGGATAACACTGTTGAGGATTACATTCACGAGGTGAGCAAGGTCTAGGATAACACTGTTGAGGATTACATTCACGAGGTGAGCAAGGCCTAGGGGAACATTGTTGAGGATTACATTGGCGAGGTGAACAAGGCCTAGGGGAACATTGTTGAGGATTACATTGGCGATCTTCACTTTCCATAGTCTCATCGTCATAGTCTTCTATGTCCGGGGCATCCCAGTCTTCATCTCGAAGCATAGTACAATTCACCGCCTTTATTTAATCAGAAGCTATTACATAATATGCTGAATTTTAATTATGGTGAGTGGCGGAAAATGATTGTGGGGTATCCCAATTGAAGTAGTTTGAGATAAATATAATTTAGTAAACTTACAAGGAGTGCTGAAATGACGAAAGAGATACTTGCAGACGGAATTCCCGTCTATTGTGCATTTGATGAATTGATCGATATTACGCAACTGGTACCAAATCCACGAAATCCCAATCAACATAGTGATAAGCAAATTGAATTATTAGCAAAAATAATCAAGAACCAGGGCTGGCGTGCACCGATTACGGTAAGCACTCGCTCTGGTTTTATTGTTCGTGGGAACGGTCGGCTAATGGCGGCTAAACTTTTAGGGGTTAGTCAAGTGCCGGTCGATCGGCAGGATTATAACGATGAAGCTTCGGAGTGGGCGGATCTCATAGCCGATAACCGGATTGCCGAGTTTAGCGAATTAGACCATGAATTGTTGGCAGATATATTGGCGGACATTAACGATTCGTTGGACGTTGAATTAACTGGTTTTAGTGCTCAGGAAGTAGATAAGTTGCTGGCTGAGATGGAGGCTGGTGATATTGTTGAAGATGATTTTGATGTGTCGGCCGAAGCAGAAAAAATAAAAGAGCCGATTACAAGACTCGGTGATATATGGCAGCTTGGAAAGCATCGACTTATGTGTGGTGACTCCACTGTATTGGCTGATGTTGAGAAACTTATGAATGGGCAGCAGGCAGAAATGGTATTCACTGATCCACCGTACAACGTAAATTATCAAGGTGGTACTAATGATAAGCTAACGATCCAAAATGATAACATGTCCACAGAAAAGTTTAATGCTTTTCTACATGATGCGTTTGCCTCGATGTATGCAGTTACTGCTCCAGGTGGGGCTGTTTATGTATGTCATGCAGACTCCGAAGGTGCAAACTTTCGGGGGGCCTTACAGGATGCTGGTTGGTTATTAAAGCAATGTCTTATATGGGTTAAGAATCAATTTGTTATCGGCCGGCAAGATTATCAATGGCGACACGAACCGATCTTGTACGGATGGAAACCTGGTGTAGCACATCGTTGGTATGGCGGACGAAAGCAGAGCACAGTAATTGAAGATGATATGCCGATTGTAATACAGCAAAACGAAAAAGGCACCACTGCAACGATAACGGTAGGCCTCAGTACGGTTGTATTAAAAATGACCGATTTTGAGATTCTTCATACAGGCACTGATGAGGATGCTAGTATTTGGAGATTTGAAAAGCCTCTTAGAAACGGAGAGCACCCGACCATGAAGCCGATTGGCTTATGTGCTCGGGCGCTTAGAAATTCCAGTAAATCTGGTGACAACGTATTAGATTTATTTGGCGGATCCGGCTCGACGTTAATGGCTGCCGAACAGACAGGGCGGACATGCTTTATGATGGAGCTTGATCCGGTTTATTGTGATGTGATTGTTAAAAGGTGGGAAGAGTTTACGGGACAAGAGGCTAAGGGCATTAAATAAACTAAGAGGCCGGATGCTGTAAACATCCGGCTCTTTTCCGGGCACTCCCGGCAGGAGATAGTAGGCTCTACTGTGGCCACAGATTCTACCAGCTACTATCTCATATTCCATTTTATTACATGGATGGGGGTGCTGGCAATAGAAAAAACAAACAAATGTTCGAAAATTACTTTGCAGCAAGCTGTGCTGTTACACGAAGCTGAACTGTTGGAAGGTATCCGAGAATCGAAAGAACAGTACCGAAAGATTGTGAAAGCTGGAATCAGTAAATGGGTTACTGACTTTCGGCAAGGTAGGATTGAAGTTAAAACGGTAGATGATCTGAAAAAACTCATTGAACTAGATATTACACTCCAACGCGAAGATTTGGAATAAATAACTACACGGTGGGGTGATCATGTAATGCCGAGAGCGAGAAGTCCTGATAGGGATAAAGCTTTTGAGATGTGGAAAGACAGTGCCGGTACCAAACTACTTAAGGACATTGCAGCAGAGTTAGGCTATCCTGATTCGCGCATCCGGAAGTGGAAAGCAGAAGATAAATGGTCGTCAAAAGTAAAGGGACGCTTCCCAAAAAAACAAAGGGGAGCGTCCTTTTCTAAACGTAGGCGTACCGGAAAACGTGGTGCTCCCAAAGGGAATAAAAATGCGGTAGGCCATGGAGCTCCTATTGGTAATAAGAATGCGGTTACTACTGGCGAGTTTGAAACCATTTGAATGGACTGTTTAGAAGCAGATGAGCAGTCCTTATGTGATTCTATTAATACGGATTACCGGGTACAGATTGATGAGGAGATCCAACTCATTACCATTCGGGAACGCCGGATGATGAAGCGCATTCAGGACTTAATCAATGGGCTGAGTGAAAAGCAACGGCGGGTATTACAGGAGCGCCAGATAACAAAAGAAGCTATCGACGTGAATAATGACTTAACCGGCGAAACCAAGACGGTCGTCGTTCCTGTACCATCCTTGGTGGTTAAGTCGATTGAAGAAGTTGAGTACCGTAAGATCGAGGATATATTAAAACTCGAAGATGCATTGACCCGGGTGCAGGAGAAGAAGTCAAAATACTTGGCGCTCAAGCATTCTATTGAGGCTGCTGACAAGAATGCCGAGTGGCAGCAATCTAAGATTGATAACATGAAAGAAATGCTTGCAATACGTAAGCGTGAGTTAGAGTTGAAGGAATGGTAGTATGGCTCAGGTTTTTTCACAAAAACTGTACATGTCTAAGGCGTGGATTGAGCTAAGGCGTAACCTTATTATTGAGCGAGGGCCGATCTGCCAGAGATGCAATACACTTATGCTTGATACTTCAAAGCTTATCGGTCATCATACGGAACGACTAACACCTCAGAATGTGAACGATCCAAATGTTGCACTGAACCCAAAGAAGATAGAGCTCGTTTGCCTTACGTGCCACAACCAAGAGCCAGGACATTTCGCAGGACAGGCAAGCCGGTCAGTATATCTGGTGTATGGAGCGCCGTGTAGTGGTAAGTCATCCATGGTCAATCAGTTGGCTGAGCGTGGGGATTTAATCCTGGATATCGATAAGCTGTTCGAATGTGTCAGCGGTATGTCGTTATATGATAAGCCGGATAACCTGAGGTTCAATGTCTTTGCACTTCGGGACAAGATGCTGGATATGATTAAGACTCGCTATGGTAAATGGCACGATGCGTATGTTATTGGTACGTACCCGAACAAAGCGGAGCGTGATAGGTTGGCACTGGAGCTTGGGGCTGAGGTGATTTACTGTGAGGCGACTAAAGAAGAGTGTGATGCGACTATGCGAATGCGTCAATTAGTAGGATATGAGAGGTATATCGACCGATGGTTTACTGAGTATCAGGCATAGCCCCCCACCTCTGGTATTTTTAACGGCTTAGGCCAGACCGGCGGATGGGGGTAAATTTTATACACACCGAAAATTTGACTTTTCCGGAGATGGATTTTGAAAAACGTGGATCTCGGGGGTGCATCATGGAAATAGAGCAAGAGTACGAAAGAATCAAGGCCTTATTCGCCGGTGTCGATGAAAAGCAACTGCAGCTTGTCGAGGGCACTATAATGGAAGCCGCTCGACTGCGGGTGGAACTTAACCGGCTACATGAAATAGTAAAGCAAACCGGTTTAGTGAAAGTGCATCCGGATAACCCTATGCGGCAAGTGGAACTCCCGGTGAGCCGAATGATTGTCAAAGTTCGGGCCGGGTATATAAATTATATCGCCAAGTTGTCCGGTATTTTGGGCCGTAGCGTTGATGATGAGGACGATGACTTGGATGAGTTCGCTTAAAGAAAAATATCCTGGATCCTACCTCCTGGAATATTATAAAAAAACGCAGGCGGGGGAAATTATCATCGGGCAAGAGTTGGCGCTTTGCCTTGAAAACTTAGTTACCGATTTAACCGATGAACAGTATCAATATGATCTGGCCGATCCTCAAAAACGGATCCGGTTTATTGAAACTCAATGCAAGCACTCAATCAGTCCTTTTGCCGGCAAGCCATTCTTATTGGAACTATGGGAAAAGGCGCTCATTGAAGCCGCTTATGGGTTTAAAGTATATGACCAGGAATTTAACCAGTGGATCCGGCGTTTTGTGGAAGTCCTTTTGGAGATCGGCCGAAAAAATGGAAAAACCAGTCTCGCAGCGGCGCTTGGCAATTGCGAGTTTTTTTGTGGGGAAACCGGGACTAATATTATCTGTGCCAGTAATGACTATGAGCAGGCGGGGCTGATTTTTGATGAAATCAACAACATGCGAGAAGAGTCTCGGAGCCTGGAGCGGGTTACCCGAAAAAATATAAAAGGCATATTCATGGGGAACCAAAAACAGAAAAAGAAAAAGGGCAAATTTTCCTACCAAAACAAGGCGAAAATTAAAAAGCTGTCGGCAAAGACCGGGGCCAAGGAAGGGAAAAACATTGACTTTGCCATTGTGGATGAAGTCCATGAAATGAAAGATGATGGTTTGGTTATGCCGATCAAGCAGTCTATGTCTACCAAGCTGGAACCGCTTATGGTCGAGATTACAACCGAGGGTTTTACTGATGAGGGGTATCTTGATACTCGCTTGTCTTACGCGCGTCGGGTACTCAAAGGAGAAATTCCTAATAATCGTTTATTGGTCTGGCTGTATACCCAAGACTCCGAAGAAGAGGTTTGGCAGGAACGTAACAGTTGGGTTAAATCGAATCCCAATTTAGGTGTCAGTAAGAAATGGTCCTATCTTGACGGTCTAGTAGAGCAAGCAAAAACAGAAACCTCTGTCAGGGCATTTATGTTGGCCAAGGATTTTAACATTAAGCAAAATTCAGCTGCCGCCTGGCTGACGGAAGCGGATATTAATAACCCGGCCACATTTGATGTAAGCCGGGTTAAGGGTAAATATTATATTGGCAGTTTGGACTTTGCCGAAACTACCGACCTTTGTAATGCCAAGGCTCTGGTGTATGACAGGGAAATGAACCAGGTTTGCACTATGACCATGTATTTTATTCCGGAAGACAAAGCCGACGCCATACTGGATGAGGCCAACAGTCTTAATCCGGAAAAGAAAAATTATAGGGAATGGGCTAAGGCCGGACTAGTAACCATCTGCCCCGGCAGCGAGGTGGATCCGGCTGCTGTTGTGGCTTGGTTCTATGGATTATATACGCAGTACCAAATGACGCCTTTTAAAATTGCTTATGATAATTGGCACGCGAAAGACTTCAAGCGATTAGTGGCCGAGCATTTCGGTGAAGAGGTATTAGAACGAATCAACATGGACTTTATGAGTTTGTCCGGTCCTATGCGTATCGTGGAATCGGATCTTAAATCGAAGAAACTTAATTATAACAATCATCCGATTGACCGATGGTGCCTCAAGAACACCTCATTTAAAACCAATAACCTCGGCATGATTATGCCGGTGAAAAAATATGGCCAGAGCAAAAACCGTATCGATGGTACGCTCGGCTTTATTATTGCCTATGCGGCATACAGCCGGTTTAAAAATGAGTATATGAGTTTAGTCTAGAGGGAGTACCGTGGGCTATTTATTAGCTACCAATAAAAGTTGTAAAAGCTGTAAAATCTTTATTTAATACACTGGTCTGTATACTAGTGGGAGCCGTGCTGCTATTAGTGGTAAAAAAGGTTACTATAAGGCCAGAAAGACTTTCTGAATTTGTAGTAATTCTAGCTTCAATAAGTGTTCCTGCTACAAATCCTGTTGTGGTGGAAAGCGGGTATGTTAGAGAAGCTATTGTTCCAGGATCGATAGTTATCCTTTGCTCTAAAACTCCGACAGGGAGCACATCCGTCCCTGGCCAAGTAAGAAATTCTATAAGAACAGTTCTAGCCGTAGTGCTCAGATTTTCTACATATACACTGCCATATCCAGCAGGAGCTAGAATTACACCGGTTGTAAGGGTGACTAATTGACAATGATCCCGATCTAAAACATCTACCATATAAGACAATACCTCCTATATTTAAAGAAACTTTAGTATATAGATATTCGGCAATAACTATAAACGTACTGTGCAAACACTAAAATCAGTCAGTAGATTATATTTTTTGAATTTCGTTTCAAAAATGAAAATATGGGTTTAGTCTAAACTGAGCGAGGAGGTGATACTTTGATAATTAACTACATAAAAGGCGTGCTTGATCGGTACCAAAGCAAGCGCCAAGCCAAACAACTTGTATCATTACTAAATGATGGCCGTGCAATCTTCTCCAGTTTCGGGGAAGATGTTTATTTGTCCGACTTCGTGAACAACTGTATTGATCGTATTGCTTCAGAAATTAGTAAGATTGATATTGTTTCCGTGGTCCAGAAGCCCGGAAGTATCCGACAACAGAACGATGAAATCACGCGCCTGTTTCGGTTTAAGCCCAATCCACTCCAAACAACAAAAGACTTTCTTGCCTCTTGCGAGTGGCTTAGACGTAAGGACTGTAATTGTTTTATTTATCCTCAATACGAAATTGTATATGACCAGGCAGGGAACCCATACCGGAACTATACAGCTTTTTATCCTCTACGTCCCACTCAAATTGAAATGGGCTTAGACGAAAGAGGCTCCGTGTGGGAAATTAAATTTTACTGGCAGGATGGTACTTCTGACATTTTACCCTATCAAGATATTGTCCACCTTCGCTGGCGGCGGGGGAAAAACACCATTATTGGCGGCGGGGATGATTTTGGCCGACCGGAAACAACAAACCTAAAAAACGCTTTAAGTACATTGGATAAAGTCATGCAGGGACTGCCGAAGGCACTAGAAGCTAGTCTGCAAATCAAAGGTATTTATTCTACGAAAACGTTAATTGATGCAGATAAGATAAAAACGGCCCGGGATACATTTGAGTCTCATGTTTTGAGCAGTAAGTCTGGTATTGTAGCTATCGATTTGGCCGGGGAATTTCAGCCTATCAATGTCAATCCGCCGGAAATCAAAAGTGAGGTTATGAGTTTCTTAAAGGGTATTGTCCGAGAGCGGTACGGCATTTCAGAAGCTATTTTATTAGGGGACTATAACGGTGATCAGCACGAAGCGTTTTACCAGAACAGCGTTGAGGAATTCATTACCGAATTTGAGCAGGCGATGTCCTGCTGCCTCTTTACCCAGCGTGAGCAGGATGTGGGGCATCGTACCAAATGCTATTACAGCCGGGTGGAATATTTGTCGATGCAAAACAAAATTGAACTGGCTACCCTGGCGACGAATACCGGTCTTTTAACGCTGAATGAAATAAATGATATGTTTGGCTTTGAGCCGTTTGACGATGGTGATCGGCGGCTGCAATCCTTAAACTTTGTGAGTACCCAAATTGTAGACGGCTATCAGTTAAAAACGGCGGGTACGGAAACAACACCACAAGGAGGAAAGAATAGTGGGAAAAAAGTTTGATGAATCCATGATGCTAAGACGTAATTTTGAAGTCAAAGACTTTCGGGCGGTGCCAGCGGCCGAAGATAAGCTTAAGATGCTGACCGGTCATCCGGCCGTATTTGAACAAATGACCAATATTGGCGGCTGGTACAATGAAATTATAGAGCGTGGCGCTTTTGACGGAACGGACTTTGAGGACGTTCTGTTTTTTGTTAACCATGATATGGGCAAGATCCCACTGGCCAGAAGCCGCAGGAATAACCTGAACAGTACCATGCGGTTGGGCCTGGATGAGATAGGTTTATCCATTGAGGCGGAACTTGATACGGAAAATAACATGGAAGCTCGGCAGGTATATTCCAGCGTGGATCGCGGCGATATAACCGGCATGAGCTTTTGTTTTCGTGTAGCAGAAGACCAGTGGGAGGGACTTGATACCGACATGCCGACACGGCACATTCGGAAAATTGCCAAGGTCTTTGAAGTGTCGGCCGTAAATTGTCCGGCCTACGACACTACTGATATTAACGCCCGTGACAGACAAGCGTTGGATAACGCTAAACGAGCATTGGATAATGCCCGGTCAGAGGAGTTGGACAACTCCAAGGTGCTTGATATATACAAACTCAAAAATAAAATTTTAGGAGGCCTGTAATTGCATGAAAGATAAATTACTAAAATTACTGAAAACCAAGGAAGAAGCCCGGGCGGCGCTGGTTGCCAAATCCGAAAAGAGCGAAGATGTAGTGGAACTGCGGAGTATTAATGCTCAGATTGAAGGCATTAATGCGGAAATTGCTGAAATCCGGGGCTTGATTACGGAAGTAGAAACAGCAGAAACAGCTGCCGGTGCTGATGATGGACAAGAGGAAAGAACCAAACTTATTAATGGACAGGCCAAGGGGAAGCCGCCGGAATCGCGGCAGTTTACTCCCGGTAAAGGCTTTGAAAAAATTGACGGTCAAAGCCCTTCCGAAGAACGGGCCGCTAAAGAAGTTGCAGAGAAAGAAAAACGGGGCAAGGATCTCAAAGAAGGACGGTCCGTTACCGTAGCAAGTTCTAATATTGTGCTGCCGAAGCAGTCGTCTAGTACCATTACTCCTACGTTTAACGTAATTTCCAGTCTAGTGGATGGGGTTGATCAACTGGTGCTAAGAGGTGGCGAATCGTTTACCCAACCCTATGAAAAAGATACCCCGGCTGGTGATTATACCACAGAGGGCGGCGACTATAACGAAGCGGATGTTACGTTTGGCTATGCGGATATCAATAAGACCAAGATTACCGCCTACAGCGAAACCACGGAAGAAATTCAGAAACTGCCGGCCGCAGATTATGAATCGGTAGTCATGAATGGGATTTCGAAATCCGCGAGAAGGAAACTGGCGAAAGAAATTTTGGTAGGTACCGGTGCCACCAACCACTTAACCGGTATCTTTTCCACGGCAGCGGATGCAATTGTAACCAGTACCGATATTGAAATCTCGGCCATCAGCAACACTACGTTGAATGAGATACTCTTTTCTTTTGGCGGGGATGAAAATGTAGAAGAACAGGCCGTTCTCATTTTGAATAAAGTGGATCTCAAGGCGTTTAGCCAGCTTCGGACAACCGATGGTAAACCGTTCCACACGATTATCACCAGGGGGAATACCGGTACGATTGATGGCGTGCCGTATATTATCAATAGCGCTTGCTATGCGGTGAGTGATAGTGATACGGCATCGGAGGCCTATTGTATGGCTTATGGACCGTTATCCAACTATAAGCTGGTAGTATTTAGTGACCTGGACGTACAGCGTTCCACGGATTACAAATTCAAGACCGGTCAAATTGCCCATAGGGGCAGCGTATTTGTAGGTGGTAACGTAGTTGCCTATAACGGATTCCTGAGGGTCAAGAAAGCGGCTACTGCTTAATAATCCGTTACATCTATAAATTAATAATTAAGGGGCCGCAGAATTTGCGGCCCTCTTATATTGGGAGGGGATCCTTTTGAAAGTAAAAGTTATTCGGCCCTTTATCGATAAAGAAACTCACCGACCTTATCACCGGGGAGATGTATATGAATCGGATGACCAAGATCGCGTAAAAGCACTGCAGGCAGGCGGGTTCCTTGCAGGAGTAGTAGAAACGGAAACAAAGACCGAAGAACAAACCAGTGAAGCGACTTCTGCTGGCACGGAAGCGCAGGCAACTGCTGAAGAAGCGAAAAAGAAGTCGGGTAAAGAAAGTGCCGCCAGCTAGGAGGCTGACCTATGGAACTGGATGAACTTAAGGCGTTTCTTAAAGTCGATGGCACGGATCTGGATGTTGTCCTTACGGGCTACATGGCGGCAGCCGAAGCCTATCTGACCAACGCGGGTGTGACAACGGATTATACGAATGCATTATATAAAACCGTGGTGACAGTATTTTGTGGGACGCTGCTAGAAAATCCGACATTACTAAGCGTGCGAGGCGGCATCGAAAGCATTGGCATCACGTTTAATGCGTTAGTCGCGCAACTGAGGGTATCACAATGAATATAGGTAAGCTGGATAAACGGATTACTCTGCAGAATCGCCCTAAAACATCCGATGGCCAGGGTGGTTATAAGCCCGGCGATTGGGGAGATGTAGTTAGCGTATGGGCAGAATTTCGAACGCCAAACGTTAAAGAGTTAGCCCTCACTGGCTCGATTGTTAGTGATCTAGTCTGGCAGATCATTATTCGCCGAAGAACCGACGTTTGTCGTGGATGGCAGGTGCTTTACGGTACCCGAACTTTTGAAGTGCAACATACTTTTGACTATGACAAGCAAACCACTGTTTTAGTATGCGGGGAGGTGGTCAAATAATGGCCGGTAGGGGATTTGGCGTTACTTTCAGCGTTCCTGAACTAAAAGACGCAGTGGCGAAGATTGGCACGTATGATATTAAAACTACGGCCAAAATTGAGCAATCCATAGCTAATTCTACAAAGGCAATAGAAAAAGGGGCAAAAAGCAGGGTGCGAGTTAGAACCGGGAATCTGAAAAAGAAAATTTCATCCCGGTTTGATAGGGGTACATTGACTGGTCGTGTATCGGCTAAAACGCCGTATGCCCATCTGGTGGAGTTCGGAGCAAAAGCGGCCTCGGTAAGGCCGGTAACAAAGAAAGCGCTGCTGTTTAAAGGCGGCTATAGCGCAAAGGCGAATGTTCCGGCAAGAACGGCCCGGCCATATATGCGGCCATCCTTTGAAGAAGAAAAGCCTAACCTTATTCGAAATGTTAAAAAGGCGGTTCAACCATGAGCCTTATAATGAGACGTATCCCATTCAACGCCCTGCAAACGGGCGTTTATTCTTTATTATCTTCAGGGCAAACCACTCCGGTGTATGATGACGTGCCAAAAGAGGCGAAACTGCCGTTCATTACCTTCGGTGCGTTTACGTGTAAGAAAAATGGAGCGAAAAGTATTGATATCTCAGACGTATCACTCCAAATTCATATATGGTCGGAGTATTACGGCAAATCCGAAGTTAACGGCATTGCTGACGATATCGCGACCGTCTTAGCCTCAAAGAGAATTGATCTATCAGCAGATAATTTTAATGTCATTGAACAGGACGTGGATTTTATTGAGGCGTTCGAAGAAGACGAAGGCGGTTATCATGGGGTACTTACCCTGGTATGTAAAGTACAAAATCTAAAATAAAGAGAGGTTGGTACGATGTTTAAATTTAATCTGCAACGATTTGCATTAACATTACCTGATGCGCCCTCGACATCAAAGGCGACAGTCGGTAAAGATTATCTACTGTATGTTTGTACGGGGTCTTCCTATACCGATCCGACATGGACGCTGATCGGCGGACGGCGCGGAGCATCTACTTCCATGTCTGCCGATGAAATCGATGTGTCGGATAAAACGACCGGCGGTTGGAAATCTACTTTGCCTGGTCTACGGTCCTGGAGTATTGATCTGGACGGGTTAATGCTGTTAAACGACGACGGCGTGGAAGCGTTGGAATACGCCTTCCTAAAGGGGAAAACCGTTTTTATTAAACTGGAATATCCGAATGGACGCTATAAAACCGGATGGGCCGCCATTACCGACTGGTCCAATGAAACTCCGCATGATGGAGAGGCCAGCCTTTCCGGTACGCTATCTGGCAATGGGGAATGGTCCGAACTTCTGGGCTATGACGTTTCGCCGGATACGGCTACTATGTCTATTGCATCACCGGCGAACAAAACCTTTACGTTTACTCCTAGCACCGGAGTAGTGGCCAGCATCAAACAGGGCAGCACTACGGTAGATTCTGCCAACTATACCGCTTCGACCGGTTCCCTAGTAATTAACGGTACTTACCTGGCAACTCTCAGCGCTGGGGCATATACCTTTACCCTTACCTTCTCGGATGACACAACCAATACGATTACTATCACGATCACGGCATAACAGGGCGGGGAGAAATCCCCGCTACTTTATTTAAAGGTGGAATTATAAATGAAAAAAACAATACCGTTTGAAATCATAGAGAAAAACCAAACCATTTACTTTGACATATTGCGGCTGGCGGAACTGGAAAGAATCCTGGGTAAGTCGATTACAGATATTGTACATTCTGGAGAGGCCGGAATTAACTTTTGTTTGGCTGGTATGCAAGCCGGGCTTAAACACCATTATTTTCAGGAAGGGCCTGCTTTTTATGCTGAAAAAATGGGTGAATATATCAGTAGGGGTGGACGTTTGGATGATGTAGCCATCCCTATTATTCGTGCCATTATGGCCAGTGGGATATTTGGCAAAGGAGCAGCAGAGAAGACTGAAAAGAAAATAGCGGAGGCGGAAGCATCTGAAGAAAAAAACGAGCAAAGCCCACCCGTTCAGTAAGTGATTGGCTGGAGTGGGCGGAGCCGATTGCCTACGGCCCGCTTGAGTTAAAACCGTGGGAGTTTGAGCAATTACAGCCCTGCGAATTTTTGCAATTATGGGATGGGTATGTATGGCGTAAAGAACATAATGAGGATATGGCCGCATTTTTTGTGTGTCATCTAATGAATCTCGAAGGTAAAATTCTAAAAAGAAATATCACACCTAAAGAACTCCTAAAACCGCTACGACGCGTGAAAGTTCAGCAAGAACGTAAAGTTGAATCTGAAAAACTGAAAGAAGCCTTTAAAAATCGCCTGAAAGGAAGGTGATTACCATTGCAACAGTAGCCGAACTATTGGTTAAGATTGGCGGGGATAATTCTAAGTTAAAAAAGTCCCTTGCCGAAACTAAACAAGATTTACAGGATGCAAGTTCCGGCTTTGAAATATCGGGTAAGTCACTGGCTATTATGTCCAGTGCTGCAGCCGCTATTGGAGCGTTTGGCGTTGAGGCCGTTAAATCGGCAAGTGATATGGAGAGCTTGCAAGACGGCTTTACCGTCTTATTAAAAAGTGCGGATGAAGCCGAGAAAATGATGACAAATCTCAAAAAGTTTGCGGCTACAACTCCTTTTAACATGGAAGGACTGGGAACCCAAGCCAAACAGATGCTGGCAATGGGGTGGGCCGCGGAAGACATCATCCCAGCGCTGACTATTGTCGGGGATACTGTTGGTGCCATTGGTGGCGGCGACGAGAGATTAGGCTTAGTCGTAAAAGCCCTTTCACAGATCAAGAACAAAGGAAAGTTGTCAACCGAAGAGTTAAACCAATTGGCCGAAAACGGCGTTAGTGCGGCGGCGTATCTCGCAAAAGCATTAGGAACCGATGTATCGACGGCGCTTAAAAAGGTAGAAGACGGCGCAGTCGATTCCGGTACCGCGATTACGGCCATTATGACAGGGATGCGGGAGAACTTTGCCGGTGGTATGGATAAGGCCAGTAAAACTATACCGGGCATCATGTCAAACATCAAGGATAGTGCCGAGCAAACTATGGCCTCGATCGGTAAAGACATAACGGACGGATTTGACTTAAAGACGGTATTTGGGAATATAAGCAACGAGTTAAGTGCTTTTACCGCAGATGTCCAAAGCAGTGGAATCCGTCAGGCTCTAGTAAACCTCGTTCCCGATGGTTTACAGACAGCACTCAATTTACTATATGCAACGTTTGATGCCGTGGGTGGAGTATTATCCATAGTTACCGGCTTTGTAAAAGAACACACCACGGCCATTTCTTATTTAGTCGGCTATGGCCTTGAACTGGCAGCGGCCTATAAAGCGGTCAGCATAGCCGGAAACTTAATGTCGGGGATTACCTCCGTTTACGCTAAAATTCAAGAGGCTGCAATAGCAAGCTACGGGACGCAGGTTGCTGAGGACGCAGCTTTGACTGCCCAACAAGAAAAGTCAATGGCGCGGGCTATTGCAGCAAGTAATGCCCGGTATGCGGCCATGGAAACGGCAAGCGCCAAAGCTACTATGAAATTGGGGTTGGATTCAGAGGCCACGGCGGTAAAAATGGCGGAAGACTCTGCGAAAATACAGGCGGCGGCTATTGAAGCAGCGGCGGCTATTCAAGTGCAGTTTACCAAAGCCTACGCTACGGTCAATGCGGAGTCAACTACATCCGCCGCAGTGCAGAAAACAAACTTGGCAGGTGTGGCTGCCACGGCGGAAGGTACGGCAGTGGCTGTAACCGGTGTTGGCACTGCGGCAGTGACTGCCGGTGCGGAAACAGTTGGAGCGATGACGGTAGCTACTACAGGTGTAAAATCGCTGGCGTCTGCCGTTTTTACGTTGATTGGTGGATGGGTTGGTGTTGGAATTGCCGCAGCTTATGCCGCCGTTCAAATTACAAAGGCTTGGGCAGCGCATGAAAAAACAGAAGTCAAGCAATACGAAAAACAGGGGCTAAATGTAAAGTATCTTCAACCACAGTATGGTGGAAACCTGGGCGGGTACATGATACAGTCCGCCCCGCCGACTGTGGAAAACGGCAAAGCAGTTGACCCCGCAGCACAGGAAGAAGCAGCAGCGAAAGCCGCTGCGGAAACCGAAGCGATGATGAAGCGGCTGAAGGATGCCACTGCAAGCCTTGGCGGAAGTACTACCTCGGGAACGGATAAAGCAGCTAAAGCCTATGAAAAATTAGAAAACCAAGCGGAAAAAGTTGACGATTCTATTAGGAAAGAATACCTATCTTTAACTGATACCAAAATGTCGAGTCTCGAAAATTGGTATAAAGAAGAAAAGGAAAAACTGGACGAATCAAAGGATGCCAACAAAAACTATACCGATGATTTGGCCATGCTTGATGAAATCAAAGCCGCAAAAGCTGCAAAGATATTGGCAGAACAGCAAAAGAACGCGAATTCAGTTTGGGATCAGGCATATTCTGATGCCAAGAGTTACAGCGACCGGGTTGCCTCGTTAGGTCTTACAGGCGTACGGTTAGAGGAATTCAACATAAAGTCGAACGCGGCTGCCGAAATCACGAAAATAAAAAATGCTGCCAGAGACTTAGAACAAGCCTTTGCCGCTTCTACCGATCAGGAAGATAAGTTGCAAAAAATCCAAGCATGGACAGAGGCCGGAGTAGCTTTCAAGGTATATAAAAACGGTGTACTAGTCGATGCCAAAGAGCTTGCGATGGGCGTTAATGCTGGGACAATGGACATGAAAAACACCACCATTAGCATGACCGAAGAAACCGGTAAACAAGTTGTGTTGCTTAATTCGGAAACCGCAGAAAAGATTAAGAAGCTTAAAAAGGAAGAAACTCTGTATAAGGAGGATTTAGACAAGGCATATACTGCTGGCAATATTGCGGAGTATCAGGATTTATATAACAAGCATCAAACGGCGGAAAATCAGTCGTTAGCCGATCATCAGGCGTATTTGGATGATTGGAAAGAGGCTACCGCCGCCGCTAGTAAATCGTCTATGCAGTATATGCTGGACACCATAACCGGCGTTTCGGATAGTATGAAGACTTTTGTTTCCGATAGCATTAGCGGAGCAGACTCGCTGTCAGACACTTGGAAAGCATTGGGGCAAAATATCCGAAAGGTGTTTGCGGACATTGCCGCAAGCTATGTCTCGTCGGGGCTAAAGAGTTTATTGCTCTCTGGCTTGAGTCCGTCGAGCAGTACTAATGGCTCTAATAGTTCTACAGGAACCGCTTCTAATTTGCTGACAACCGGGGCAACAACTGTTAGTTCTATGACTTCCGGCAGTACTGATGCGACAACGTCAGCCCTTACCAGTGTGACCTCGGGTTTATCATCCTTAGGGACCACTACGCAAGGGGTAACAACGGCATTAGGTGTTTATAACGCTGTTCAGGCAGTGACAAATGCGACCAAGCCAGTGGAATCCGCAGCTACTGTGACCGGCGCTACCGCACTAACTGCTTTAGCGGCGGCTGCAACTTCTGCCTCGGTGGCCTTAGCTGCGGTTGCTGCTTCCGGTGCCACCTCCAGCGCAGGAGGGATATTAAAAGCGGTATTTGCGGCTTCGGGCGGTGTTATATCCGGCCCCGGAACGTCAACATCCGATAGTATCCCGGCTATGCTGTCCAATGGGGAGTCTGTACTAAACGCCAGGGCCACTAGTCGGCTAGGCGCTAATGCTATTAACGCACTAAACAGTGGACGACTTCCCGGCTTTGCCACTGGTGGTCTTGTAACCGGTGCAAGTTTGGCAAGTGTTTCTTACAGCGGTACGTCGTCCAGACGACTGAAGTATGAGGTTGCCAGCGCAGGTGGCACTTCCGGCCCGGTTGTTACGACGAATATGTATGGCGATATCAACACGGAAACGGATGTGGATAAGGTAAGCCAAAAGATAGCCAATAAGGTAAAATATGCATTGATGGGGAGCGGGTAAGAGTGCATGTAATAAAAGATAATGAACGATATGATTTACCGAAACTTTCCGCCCTTACCGGCTTGTCCGTATCCACCCGAAATACCGCAACGTCTAAAATGTTTCAGCACGGCGGCCTTAATACAGCAGATAACAAAGTCGATTACCGGGAAATCGAGATATCCATATTCATTAATGGCAAGAACCAGCGGGATTATTTGGCACAGGTGGATGAATTAAAGCGGTATCTGGTCCGAGCGAATCAGAAGCTATATATCACCGAGGACCGATACATTAACATTTCCAGTCTGAGCAGCATTAGTGAAGAATTCTTAAGTGGGTATTATTTAACCCGTGGCAATCTTACCGTTACCTTAATGGCATTGGACCCGTTCTTCTACAGTGCGTATGATGTGCAGCATAGCGTTACCATTACCGCCACCGGGCAACAATTTTACGTCAATCATCCCGGAAATATTGATACGCCGGTAATCATCACCATTACAGCCAGTGAACTATTAAGCAACATTTCTCTTTGCAATGAAACGGATAATGGAAGGCTCATGACCTACTCCGATGCCAATTTTACTGCGAGCACATCTCTTGTTATATCCAATATAGATGGAACGGTGGAACTGGATGGCGATAATACCATTAATAACTTCTCCGGTACCTTTTTATCGCTTCTGTCCGGTGATAACCTTTTTACCTGGACCGGGGGAAGCTGTACAATCACAATGAACTATTCCGTGAGGTGGTTATAGGTGAACTTTAAAGCCGGTAGGTTTCTTGCGGGTAGGAACATACTGCAGGGAAGTATTAATACAACTTCCACCAGTAGCGTAACGTATGACTACCCGACCATAGATAACGCCTTTTACATAGCCTTATACAATTCCAGCGGTCAGATAACGGGGTATTTGTCCAGTGACATCTTTAACTCTCCCCTCGTGGAAGTAAACTTCAAACTCACAGAAAACGGCTGCAGCGAGTTCACTTTAAAACTGGATAAAGAATCAGCCAGTTTGATATCCACCAATCAACGGATATCTATTTTTATGTTTGGAGAGCAGACGCCCCGGTATACCGGATATGTCATGCAGCGGGCACTAGTAGGCGGTACCACCGATACTTTAGAGATATCCGGCTATGGATACTATTCCAAACTGGATAACATTATCGTAAATAAAACCTATGAAAACATAGAAGTATCGGCTGCCGTTGCCGATCTCATAAAAACGGTGATATCGCCAAAGACCGGAGTTAAGTATAACGGGCTAAAAATTACCGCCACAGACTTTACGTTATCTGGCCAAAAGTTTGCCTATGCGACGGCGAAAGACGTCATTGAAACTCTGGCTGAATATGCGGATGACTATGTGTACGGCGTCGATCACGTCAAAGAATTTTTCTTCAAGCCTCGCGAAACTACCGTAGACGAAGATGCCCGTCTATTTGTCGGCAAGCACTGCACAACGTTTGAACCCTCGGAAGATGTTTCCGATATCGTGAATTACTTCTATGTAAAATACAGCTATGAAGATGATGACGACGATGATGATGACGACAGTGATTATTACGTGGACGATGACGGGAACCCGGTAGCGTTTTACGACTCCGAATCCATTAAAAAATATGGCTACTTCGAGGATGTCCTAACAGCAGCCAGCGCCATAACCGAAGACGATGTGATTCGCTGGGGTAATATGACGCTGCAGCAAAATAAAGACCCCGCCCTGTCGGCCAATGTCGAGGGGTTAACCCTTGAAATTGCCAAACGGAATATTAAGCCGGAAGGGATGGCCATCATAGTGACCGATGACGGTACCGAGTACGAATATGAGGTTACCGAAGTGGAATACACTCTGTCTGGGGACAACGGGGTAGAAATGACCATGACACTGGGAGATAAACCGAAGGGGATTGACACCTATATTAATAATCTCATTAAGGCACAAAAAGATGCTGAAGCCTTAGACGAATTGAGCAGTTAGGAGGTTTTACCGTGGCTACCAATTATAGATTTGATGCGTACAACAATACGTTAGAGCCAACAACAATAACCAATGAAATACACGCCATACCGGCAACCACTCCCTATAAGATAAAATTGACTGAAGTGCCATATCAATCGTCGCCGTCAACCATGTCTATGCGGGTATTCGATTATCTCGCTGCGGCCATAGCCAGTACAACGGCGACAACCATTACCGTACTGCACGGCGATTGGTTTGCAGCGGGGAGCACCATTACCATAGACACCGAGGAATTATATATATCTACCGTATCCGATGACACGTTAACAGTGACCCGTGGGTATAACAGCACTACCGCCAATACTCATTCTTCCGGGGCATATGTGTACATTGAAAGCAGCATGGACGAAGTAAGTTCCGAGCCATCCATTGGACAGTTTTTCCCGGATTATGCCTGTGAAGTTACCGACGATTCCTCCTGGAATACCGGTACCATCCTATTTAATGCCGATGACGCAGGAAAACTTGTTGCGGTAAGTTATAAAGGGCTTGGAACGCTGGTGGATGATCGGTTTATTGACTTTAGCATATCGCCCAACCTTCGGAATTTTGGGGATGGCTCTGATGGAGACATATATAGCACAGCCAGTTTTACAGCTACCTCTGCGATATTGAAATGTAAGAATTTCACTTTGAATTCTGGTCATACCATGACAGGAGTAGGGCCGCTGCAAATAATTTTGTGTACGGATACTTGTACTATTGCCGGAAGCATAACAACAAAGGGTTTAGGAAGTGCCTCAAATACTACTGGGAACGGTGGTGGCGCGGGTGGCCGGGGCGATGATGATAGCTATAGCGGCGGCAGCAGTTATATTAACGGCATCTTAGTTGCCTCCAGTCCTAGCGGTACCCCAAGTGCTGCGGTAATTAATCAATTTTTGAGTTTTTTCACGTTCTGCACTTTAGCGGGTGGCGGCGGAGCCGCTGGGGGCGCGGGCGGTGGTGGGCTAATCATAATCGCCCGAAAACTGTTATTTTCGGGATCTATTATCGCAGCAGGTGCCGCAGCAACATCGGGATCGTACTCTGGCGGAGGCGGCGGAGGTGGTGTTATTCTTGCCACGAAAGAATGGATCTCGGATACAGGTACTATAGACGTGTCGGGCGGAAGCTGTGGCAGTTGGGCAACGGCGGGCGGTGCAGGCTGGTATCGTAAAATAACCATCGATTAGGAGGCTGGCATGGCGAGAATATTACCAATACGAATTGACCAGGGCGCAACGTGGACGTTAGGGCTTACTCTGGTAAATTGGAAGGAAGACTTAACCGGCTACAAGGTGCGCATGCAGATTCGGGATAGTGCCCAATCATCTACTGTTATTGCAGAACCAACCGGGACGATCACTAGCGCGACTGATAGAACCATCCAGTTTGAATTAATCAAAGAGAAGTCGACTACTATCCCAACGACCGGTGATAGCTATAACGATTTCAACGAATATTATCATGACATTGAAATTGAGGATTCGGCAGGAACTGTTTGGCGGCTTTTTAATGGTCCATGTTATGTTAGTCCGGAGGTGACAAAATGAGTGATGAAATTACAGTAATAGTCCAGCAGGGCGCGCCGGGGCCGACTGGACCACAAGGCGAAACCGGAGAAGCGGCAACCATTGAAGTTGGTACAGTGACTACCGGCGCCGCCGGAACATCGGCAGTTGTAACCAACAGTGGAACAAAATATGATGCTGTTTTTGATATTACGATACCCCAAGGTGCGAAGGGAGAGACTGGAGCGACAGGCGCGACCGGGGCTACCGGGGCAGCGGGAGCCAGTGGTAACCTGGCACCTAACTGGGCGGCCAGTACTGCGTATTTATTGAGCCAGTTGGCGATGTACGATGGTGTATTATATCGATGCACGACGGCCCATACTTCGGGAACGACGTTTAGCTCGTCGTATTTTGAAGTAATACCGAAAAGTGATTCGACGTATAACACAAAGTTAGGTACAGCTGCATTAGCTTCCAATGAAGGAAAGCATAATACTGCTACCGGATATCTTTCTTTATGTTCAAATACTACAGGAAACAGTAATACAGCATTAGGAGATTCAGCATTAAAATATAGTACAACTTCTTCATACAATACTGCTGTAGGAGTAAATTCTCAAGGGTACATGACTGCAACTAACGGTTATAATGTTTCTATTGGACATAGTTCTATGCTTGGCGTTTCTGGAAGTAGTACAGGAGATTATAATACTGCAGTAGGTACAAATAGTTTATATTCAATAACAACAGGAACTGGCAATTGTGCCATAGGATTTCAAAGCTTGTACTCTAATACTACTGCTGTAAACAACATTGGAATTGGATACAATGTTCTCTACGGAAACACCAGCGGATTTGCAAATATAGCGATAGGAGTTAGTGCTTTACGAGCTAATACTGCTGGATGTTACAGTGTTTCTGTTGGAGCAGATTCTCAAAGATTTATGGTGTCTACAACAGGTTATAATATTGCTATTGGATATGACTCCATGTATGGAAATTCAGATGGAACTAGTTCTACAGGAGGATATAATACTTCAATAGGAGGTCAAAGTTTGTATTCCGTAACTACAGGCAATCGTAATGTTTCTGTTGGTTATCAAAGTTTATATTCTAATACAACAGGTAATTACAATGATGCTTTAGGGAGTGGAGCTTTATACTATAACACCACTGGCTCATCTAATGTAGCTATAGGAGACAATGCTTTATATGCTAATACTACTGGAGTAGCTAATACTGCTGTAGGATTTCAAGCTATGAATGGGACTTCTGGAAGCTCTACAGGAGGTGATAATACTGCTGTTGGATATCAAAGTTTGTGTAATAACACTACAGGAATACAGAATACTGCCATAGGATATTTAGCTGCATATTCAAATACTACTGGAAGTTATAATACTGCTGTAGGGCAACAATCTTTTAGATTAAACACCACAGGGAGCAATAATGCTGCTTTTGGAAGTGGAGCGTTATACTATAATACGACAAGTAGTTATAATACCGCAGCAGGAGTTTCTGCTCAACTTTATATGGTTTCTACTAATGGAAATAACGTATCCTTAGGATATCAAGCTATGTATGGCAATTCAGATGGAACGAGTTCTACAGGAAGTTATAACGTTGCTATAGGAAATAATAGTTTAAAGATTATAACCACAGGAGATTCAAATACTGCTGTAGGAACCAACTCTCTAAGATTTAATACTACAGGAGGATATAATACCGCTGTTGGAAATAATGCTGGATATGATTTAACTACAGGAACTTACAACACTTTTGTAGGAGATTTAGCAGGAACAGGAATAACAACTTATACTAATTGTTCCGCACTAGGATACAATACTACTGTCACAGCTTCCAATCAAGTTCAACTAGGCAATTCCTCTACTACTGCTTACTATTACTCTCTTGCTTCTCGTTCTGACCAAAGAGATAAAACGGATATAGCTAACGATATTCTCGGCTTAGACTTTATTAACAAATTAACTCCAAGGACATTCCGCTGGAACTATCGCGAAGACTATAAAGAATATACGACATCTGAAGTTGAAACAACAGATAGCGAAGGGAATACTGTTACTATAGAGCAAGTTACTGTAACAAAATTGGACAATGACGGTTCTAAGGCTCGGACACGTTATCATCACGGCTTAATTGCGCAGGAAGTAAAAACGGTCATGGATGACTTGGGTATTGATTTCTCTGGATACCAGGATCATTCTAAATGTGGCGGCGAAGACGTTCTGAGTATTAATTATATGGAACTAATTGGGCCTATGATTAAAGCAATGCAAGAGTTAAGTGCTACGGTAACAGCCCAAGCGACAACGTTAACAGCTCAGGCAGCAACCATAGAGACGTTGCAAACCACGGTGGCAAGCCTAACCACAACGACATCCGAAACTACGTCAAGTTAAAGCCACAAGGCTTATTTTTTATGAGGTGATGCTTATGAAAAAGATAATATTCGCTTTGATGCTAGTCATGCTCATGACGCCGATCTGCTTCGCTAATGCCGTCCATGAAGTCGAGGATGCTATTCCGATGGACAAATGGGCGCACCTGGGAGCAGGGTATTTTATTAATGACCAACTCCATAGGCATACAAAAATGACACCGCTGGAAAGAGTTTTGGCGGTGTCTTGCATTGCCTATGCAAAAGAGAGGTGGGCAGATAGTCGATTTGATCATGGCGATTTGAATGCTACCATTGCCGGGGCTTTGGGTTATGAGATCAGATTTTAATGGGGAGGGGTTGAAGGTGTGAGTAATACTGAGGTTCAAGCCTTATCAGAGAAAATGGATGCTTTACTAGAAAAACTTCAGCAAGTGGAGTTGGCCATTGAGCGAATTACCACTAAAAGCGAAGAGGCGGAAAAGCTGAATCATGAAAGCCGTTTGCAGGCCTTGGAAAAGACGGTAGCCCAATGGACAGGCAATAAGGTGATGCTTATGTGGCTGATTACTACGGCTATTGCCGTATTTGCCGCTATGAAGCGTTAGAGAGGGTGATAAATAATGAGAATATGTATTGACCCCGGCCATGGCGGCTCTGATCCGGGAGCTTGTGGTAATGGCCTAAGAGAAAAAGACATTGTTTTGGTTGTGGCTTTGAAGGTTAGAGATTATTTGACTGCCGCCGGATGCGAAGTAATTATGACCCGCGAAACCGATAAAGATGTCGGTTATGCCGGAGATTCAGCCACGAAGGAATTACAGGCCCGGTGTGATATATCCAATAACTTTGGCGCAGATGTATTTGTATCCATCCACTGTAATTCTTTTGGCGATCCTGGACCGTCTGGAGCAGAAACTATATACTCTGACGGTAGCTTAAGAGGGGAAAGGCTGGCTAATTGTATTCAGACGCAGCTTATTGGCCTTGGCGGTCTGCTTAATCGCGGGTTGAAAACTACTCCCTTATATGTTACCAAACATACAAATGCGCCGGCGGTTTTAACCGAGATGGCTTTTATCTCTAATCCTGCTGACGCATCCAAACTTGGCGACGCTCGTTGGCAAGATCAGTTTGCCCGCGCTATAGCAAGGGGCGTGACCGACTATGAATCTCAATGAAATAGCAAAACAGATACTACCGTATCTCATAGAACTAGCGGAATCGCCACCAGTACAGGCCAAAACAAAAGCCGTATTAGTGGCGATTCTTAATGTAATTGAGGACGAATTAGTAAAGTCCATACCTTACGGGTTGCGAACCATCGCCCGCATTTTGCGGTGGATATATATAAATTTTAAAGGGGTGTATTTAAGCATGAAATTTAATTTACAGAGATTTGCCGATGAGGAAACCACCACATCAACCGAAACAACCGCCGACACCGAAACCGTTGCCGCAGAAGTAGCAGCAGACGAAGCCGAAGCAACCGAAGATTCTACCGTTACCACTGGCAGCGTGACAATCACCGTGCAGGACGGGGATGGCAATCCTATTGAAGGTGCGACAATCAGTTACACCGTAAACTCCGCAACGTGCGACGGCACTACCGATTCCAACGGTCAATTGGCTGTGAGTGATTTGCCTGCCGGTACTTACACTTTTGAAGCCACTAAAGATGGTTATGCCAGCGGTGCTGTTGAGGTTACTGTTGTCGCTGCTGAAACCGCTACCGGAACTATCACGTTAACTGCTGAAACTACGAATAACGAGGAGGAAACCAATGTGAGTGAAGAAATTAAAGACGCAGCCGAGGAAGCCGCAACTGCTGCAGCCGTGACCGCATTATCAAGTGCTATTTCTACTGCAGTGGACAACAACAGCGGAATTATCACTTGGGCCACCAATGAGATTGCAAGGCTGGCCAAAGAAATGGGAACTACCAGTGATTTCTATGTAAAATACGTTAGAAACCCGATTGAAATTGCTGCCCTGTCTGCCGCTCTTGCCGCTGCTACTGCTGGGGCTAAAAAGGCATTAGAAGAACTAGCCGAAAAGGCGAAATAATTATAGTCGGCCCGGTCATTGATCGGGCCTTTTTCTTATAATGGGGAGGGGATTCATTTGGCAAAAGTAAAAGTATTGTTCTATTTTGGCCATAACTGGATAGGTAAGGTTATTGATGCGGTAGAAGGCAAAGGTAGTAACCCAAGTCATACGGGAATATTTATGTTTGATTCGCTATTGGAGGCGGTGGCTTCGGGGTTTGTAAAGTCGCCGGCTACTACATACGATGGGTTAGAAACGAAAATAATTGCTGTTGACGTACCGGACATGGAAGGTGCAGAGATAGAAGCGCGGCGGTTACTCAATACGCCGTATGGGTACATCGACTGTATCAATGGGGGCCTGCACGATTTGACCGGGGCCAATGTTCCCGGCGATGGTGAGATTACTGTGAATTGTTCTGAGGCTGTGACGCGGATACTTCGCGCCGGCGGGGGTGATGTGCTACCGGGGGTATATGCGGATTGTGTGACGCCTGCGGATTTGTTGAAAGCGTTGGAGGATATAGGGTATGAAGATACCCTATATCCAAATCATGATACCACTCAAGCATCTAGCGGCGTGGCTCTTTGATAGAAAAGTAAAATAAAAGGCCTGAGCTATGTGGCCCAGGCCTTTATATGGAAGGAGATAAAACATGGGTCGTGGCTCGATAGTCGGTGTAGTAAACAGAGCTGTGATATTATAGCTGCTTCCGGCGCGTATTTGGTATTCCCTTTCTGTTTACTTAATATAGGTTATGCGGAAACTAGAATAGGTGTTACCATAAAGATAACAGATATGAATGGGCTCTGGCCATTAGAGTTTTTAGGAACAAAAAGAAGGTCTGAGCCATTTGTTTAGCCCGGACCTTCCTATTATAAGGAGGCATGTATGCTGAGGAAACAAGAAGTCGCTTACTACCTATCAGCACGTAGGGGAACAGTCATCAAACGAACAGAATAGCAGGAGAAGAATGATGATTATAACAGCAATAACCATGCCATTGCCGCCACAACCGCCGAAACAACGTCCCATTTTGAGCCCCTCCTTTCTGGTCACTTAACGTATGATATGCGGAAACTGGCGAGTAGGAGCTTGTTTGATACCACAGAATGTAAAGAAGCCTTGGTCAAGTCTCAGCAACTACTGCTGGAAAAATCTTGTGGGAAAAATAAAAACCATAGGCTAATAACTAGTATAAAGAACCAAATGATTCGGTTGTCAAAAAAATCCATATTACTACTCCTTTCGAGTAAATATTTTATGTCTTATTATAGGTTATGAAACAGATTGATAAATGTTTCATTGTAGGGAGGTGCCAGCATGAAGATACCGGATTTCAAGTTTACAGTTAATATAATGCCTTTGTTGAGGAAATGGTTTGGGTGGAAATAGTAAAAGGCCCCTCGCCTGGTTGCAGGCTGAGGGGCCTCTTGAGTTTTACCGGAGGTGGCTAGTTAAACCAACTCCTTTTTCACTTTCTTTTTAACCTTTTCTGATTGGTTCGAATTTATAAACAGTCACGCTGTAATTTTCAAAGATAAAGGGGAGCTAATCTATTGACAACGCCCCATTGGGGTTGCGGTCCGCAAAATGCCGTGAAGTACCTTAAGCCTTAGTACCCTATAGCCATCCAATATACTGGAAAAGTTGTATTACTTCTTGTACTGTCTGCCTGTACAACTACTTGAGACGTCGTAAAAGATTCTATTGCTGCAAATTGCATACCACCATATGCGGAACAACCAGTTGCTGTTGCACATAGACAAGCAGTTGGAAAAGTTATTGGAAGCGTAACAGTCTTGTCAGCCCAATACCAACTGTCATCAGAATTTGTATCTATAGTTATAGACACTGTTCCCCACTGGATAATCAAACCGCTTGGCAACTTTTGATAACCGTTAGTCCCAATAGATGCCCCAAACTGTCCATAATGCACCGCATTCCCACTTGTTGTCCCGTCCGCCAAACCAGTAATCTTATTGCTCCCCATGGCAATTGCACCAGACATTGTGCCACCAGATAGCGGTAATGCGTCGGTAATACCGTAGCCATTCAGCGTGGTCGGATTCGTTCCCGCTGTAACCCGTCCCTTTGCGTCTACAGTCACGCTCTTATACGTGCCAGCTGTTACACCAGAACTAGCAAGAGTTAGTGCTGCACTTTCATCCGCCGAGCCGTCGAACGATAAAGAACCAGTAGCATCGCCTGTAAAACTTAAGGTCCTAGCGGTTGCCAACTTTGTAGCTGTTGCCGCATTACCAGTACAAGTCGTAGCGGTATCTGCATTGGTTACGTCTACAGTGATAGACACATCAGCAGAACCGTCAAATGTTGCGCTACCTGCAGCATTGCCGGTGATAGCTATGGTTCTGGCAGTGGTCAATTTTGCTGCTTCTACTCCAGTAGTTGCTATTGAAAGATCACTAGACCCATCGAAAGTGCCACTACCTGTTACATCACCAGTTAGCGCAATTGTCCTAGCTGTTGCCAATTGGGTAGCAGTCGCCGCGTTTCCTGTGCAAGACTCCGCAGTTGTTGAGGTATCCGCTTTTGCCGCACTAGATGCCTTTCCGGACACCGGCTGATATAACAGTTCAGTCACAACACCACTATTAATTTGATATACTCCTACATCACCAACAGCAGTGGTTTTATTCGCCTGTCCAACCAAAACTAGCGCTGATGCGTTATACGTAAGCGTCCTGACGGTGTTCCAAGTAATAATATAAATTCCTTGGTCTACTCCGGTAATGCTGGTGATAGCCTCTGAACCATCAGCGATAAAACAATTGCTATCAGCGGTTAAAGTCAAAACCCCTGAATCACTTGTAATTGTTACCGGATTCGCCAGTTCTAACGCACCTAACATTTTCGAAGCGTCAATAGTCTGATTTACACTCATTATTCATTACCCCTCTCATTATCCGAATAAAAAAATGGAACTGACCAGACAAGTCCAGTCAGCCCCACCAAACATTAATATTTGATACAGTAATTTACCACGATATATGGCGGCATGTTATTATGAGCGCCACCACCTCCGGTTGATCCACTTGTTATATCATTAGTACCATCTCTTTCTTCGTCTCCAAACACAGCATTACCAGACGTACCAGAACACTGATCTCTTATAAATGTAGTTGTATGAGTATGTGCTGGCATTTCGGCAACCGTTAGAGTATGCGTTGCTTCGCCGCCAGTAGTAGCTAGAGTAGCATATGTTGCCCCCTTGCCAAGCATAAATTTATCTTTAAGGTTTGGCACGTTAAATGTGGTACTACCATCGCCAGTGCCATAAGTAGTACCAACAACAGAATATAAACTTGCATAAGTAGTTCTTGAAACAGCAGAGCCATCGCATAATAGATATCCTGTCGGGGCGGAACTGCCTGCATACGGTAGAATTGTACCGGTAGGGATGCTTGCCAGCGACCCCGCCGATGTCGTAATCGACAAATCTCCGCTGCCGTCAAAAGAACCACTGCCAAGCACCGCGCCAGTGAGCGCAATCGTCCTTGCCGCAGCCAACTTAGTACAAGCCGCAGCCGTATCCGCCGCTTCCGCACTCGCCACCTTGCCGTCTACTGCAATGGTGACTTTCTTATTTTCCGCATCCACAGTCAGCGCAATATTAGTTCCTGCCGCCAATTCTACGGTATCCGTTTTACTGCTCGCCGCAATAGTTGTACCATTTACCAGCACATTCGCAAAAGCGTTTTCCCCGTTTAATACAGTAATCTGATCTTGCAAACTTTGATCGGCAGCAGTTCGGGTTGCTACTTCCGTATCAATATTGGTCTGCAAAGTCATATCGGCCTCAGTCCGCGCCGCAACTTCCGCAGTAACCTGAGACTGTAAATCTTGGTCGGCGCTGCTTCTCGAACTAGCTTCTGCATCAATATTGCTTTGTAAAGTCGTATCAGCGGCAGTTCTTGCAGTCGCCTCCGCATCAATATTCGCTTGCAGGGTACTATTGGCGGTAGTCCTGTCTGCGACTTCCTGGGTAATTTGAGCCTGTAAATCGCTATCAGCGGCAGTTCTTACGCTGGCTTCCGTGTCAATGTTGCTCTGCAACTTGGCATCAGCATTACTCCGCGCCAACGCTTCCGCGTCAATATTACTCTGTAGCTTCGTATCCGCTTCCTTTCTGGCAGTAGTCTCCGCTGTAATTTGCGTTTGCAAATTATCAATTTCTGGAATTACGCTCGTGTCAAACTTCCCCCCATCGCCAAGCACAACCAGCTTTCCGATGTCTTCCTTACCATTGGATACAACAATAACTTCTTCTGTGATATTTACTGTTCTACTCATTTAAACACAACCTTTCAACTTTTGATTATTTTAATTGCAGCTAATAACTTAGTTAATAAACACCCCCTCGATGGCAAACAAAAAGACTCAGCAAAGGCTGAGTCGAGAAAACGCCAGAAAGACTTGTAGAGCACCTTCTACAAATCTTTCTGTTGTATCTATTTTATCACTTTGAAGCTTTTAAAAGTGTCATCTTATTGGCATCAAATTAATAAAAGGGATATTGGAGTATTGCTGTTGATAGGTTGACGGCGCAAAATAATATGTTTTTGTAACGAAACTGTAATTTATTATCTCTTTAATGTGCGCTTACCGCCAGGTTTTTGTAGTATACTTAGAGTAAATAAATTTAAGGCGGTCCAAATGAATAAAGTATATACTCTGTATGTTGATCAATTAAAACGTCTAATTGCTAAAGTAGAGGAGAATCAGGCTAAAAATCCTTTAGCAAGTTCAGCTGTAACAGTAGTAATTTCTGACGATGACAATTGTTTAAAACTATTACAAAAAAATGGTCATGATTGGGCCATGTTGGATGAAGAAAAGTTTTGTGTAGATAAATAACGGCGTAGAATGTGTGTTATACTGTAAATATCATCTACGTTATCAGCTTGTTTCTAAAATTTAATAAAATATAGGGCAAAGACGCCACGACCGATGTTACTACTGGGTCGTGGCGTCTTTTTGTTTCAGGACAAAACTATCTATCCATCATTTTTTTACAATACATTGGTAAGTAAAAGGAGTGTAGTATTATGTCAATAATCAGTCAAACTCGTCTTTATTTTGCTTATGGATTTAATCTTAATTTGGAAAAAATGAACCAAAAGTGCACAAAGCCTCGTGTACTTGGCATTGCCCGATTAGCATGTCACAAAATCGGCTTTTACGGACATTCTGTTATCTGGGATGGAGCCGTAGAAACGGTTGTTCCTGATACCCAATCAGAAGTGTGGGGAGTCTTGTATCAATTGGAATCTTATGCTTGGGATCAATTAGACAACTGCGAGGATGCTCGACTAGATGGAACAGGGGAATATTTCCACTACCCTGTAGAAGTACTTGATGAGCAAAATTCGCTCAGAGATGCAAGTATGTATAAAAAAGCCCGATTGGGAGAATCAAAGCAGCCTAGTACTGAATATTTAGACATCATTATTCAAGGGGCAAAAGAGCAAGGATTACCTGAAAGTTATATTGCCACTCTACAAAATATTGCATCAAAGGCTGCTTCCTATGCTGTCCCGCGTCAACGAAAACAGAGTAATCAACAGCCTTATGTCGGATGTGATGGGTGCTCTGAGTAAGTTAAATTAGATTGATCGTCGCTAATAGGCATCTCTTACTATTAGCGACGATCAATAACCGGAAGAGATTACAAGACCGTGACAGCATTTATCGAAGCAAAAACAGCGTATTAACAATGGATTACCATAATATACATGTAGCATCTCGCGAGCCAATACTGTATAATAAATTCTGCCGATCAGCGTAACTGGTTCTCACACCTCTGTTGCTGATCGATAACATAGACGTATTTACCCTGCCGGAATGGTAGGGTTGTTTTTTGTTAAATTTTAGCCGTAAACTATAATACACTTATTACACCATACTATCGTCTTTTGCTAAGAGGTAGGAATTGTCAATGAAGGAAGCCAGGAGTCATGGTGAACTCCTGGCTTTGTATTAAAAATGAGGATCAGGTTGCGGTGGTTCTGGAGGTGCAGGCGGTGCTGGTGGGGCCGGTTTATGATGCTTGTGCGGATGTGGAGCGGGTGGTGGATCCATCGGAGGAGGTCCATCCTGAGCATCACGCATTTGACATTGCGGAGCTGACCAGTCTTGATTAATATCGTGGGCACTAACTGAAGCGGCAAAACTCATAACCACTAGAACCAGAAGTAAAGTTGAAAGTGCTTTTTTCATAATGTATAACCTCCTTTGTTGATGGTTTCATGATACTAAACTAATGTTACATGGAGGTTACAAATTTTTTGCTGTATATAGACAAATAAGATGCAGACTGTTAGACATTTGATGTCAAGACTATAGCACAATATCCACCATCTTATCCTCAGCGTCCTGCACTCTTTCTACGACTACTCGCCATTGAGCTGCCGATAAATACGCTTGTCCTGGTTCAACAACGTAAGCTGGTACACGGAAGTTTACTGCATTGCCAAAGCTGGCTACAGATAAAACACCAGCATAAGCTGCAATAGATATGCGGTCAAAGTCAATAATGGGAAGGGCCTGGTCTAGAAAAAAAGGACTTGTTTACAGTTGCCTTCATTATATATACACCTGCACATTATGTTTTTATAGCTATTATATCAAAGTTTTCGGCTGACTTATGTAGTTTTGTATTAATGAAGCCTCACAATGACAGTGCAAGGAAAATTATTATTCTAGTGGAAGTGATGAGGTTGCTTTTATCCTAATTTATTATAGGGGCAACTTGTACTGGGCATATTGAAATTGAAAAGAAATTTCGGAGTAGTAGTGTTAAAACCAGGAGGCTCGGGTTACGTTACTCCTGGTTTTTAAACCTACGAATATTTTATGATTAAATGTTGAGCATTTTCCGGAAGATGTATTTCTTTTTGAAAGACTGATCCGTTTGCGATATTACCATTTATAGTCACGGAATCTATTTGTGAGCCAAAGCGACAGGGATAAATATATTTCACGCCTTGTATGGGTTGTGTAATATGAATATCTACAATCTTGTTGGTTTTATCATGTAGTAATTTGAATCCATATGTCTGTCCAAATATGGTAGGTGCATTTTTAACTTCAATTGTTGAGTTATTATCCAGCCAGTAAGAAGCAATACCGGGAGCAATATAAATACAAGGATCGTTATCTTCTGTGGCTTCAAAAAAAAGAATGTCTCTTAATAACATCATGTACTCGGCACATGCCCATCCATGAGGCATATCACCCATATACCATGAGCCATTAGGAATTTTATTGAAATTTGTTGCTATGGGATAGCAATGTTGTTCATTCCAACCTCCTAAAACAACTTGCCATTGTTGGGAATTTTCCGCACTAGTGTTTATTTTAGAAAAACTTGCATCAACGGACCATTTAAGGCATTGATCCATTTTTTCGATATCTCCAATTAATAGAAAGGCATGTGCCAATTGAAGGGTTAAATAGGGGCCGTAGCAATTCCAGGCGGAATCATGCATAAAACCACCGGAGACAAAGTGAGCCCAAATTGTATCAAGACTCATTTTTGCAGCCCAATCTATATATGAACCTAACTTTGAATTCATGTATAAACGACAAGGATAGAAATATGCAAGTATTCCTACTATAGTAGAGTCTAATTGAGCTACATCGGCAGGTCCTGTTGGAATAAATGTTTCCCATAGACCATGTTCTTTTTGCTTATTTAGTACCCAGGTGATTGAATCAACTGTAGATTTTTTTAAGTCGTCAAAGATTGCCCATATTTCATTTTTTTCAGTAGCCCCAATTCTTTCCGCTAATTTCGCTGCCTCCCATAACCCGGCGAGAGCCCAGTAATCATCCCAATAATGAGGCTTTTCTTTATCTCCAATGTGTTCTGCACTCCAGCCATTGTGCAACAGTCCATACTGACTTCTATTCTCTCGTATCCATCGAGCTCCTTCGATGATATAAGGAAGATAAAGTCCTGCACCGAAATTTTGATTATTGCCAAGAATTCGGTCAAGTTTTCCTAGAGCCCAAAGTGCTTGACCGTTACTATCCCATTCTTTGTCTCTTTTTTCATGCTCTCCTCCCCAAAAACCTTTAAGCGATACGGGACCGCTAATAATAGTATCATAATTAAAAAACTTGGGGTAATGATAACCAAACTGTCTTTTAGCTAAATTTATATCTCCAACTAAGGCAGTGGCGATACCGGCGATCGATGAATCTCTAATCCAGAAAGAGTCATATAGCGTTGGGCCAGGGATAAGCTTGCCGTTGTCGGCCAACATTAATATATTGGAACGGCAAATTTTAAAAAGATTAGAATAATTATCTAGGGTAGATGGTAGGGATAGTTCAATGCCGTTTTGATCGAGTTTGTTTTTCCAATAAGTACGTGTGGATATTTCAAGACTATCAGGGCTCTCCTTAGATAAATCCTGGTAATCGTTATTTCCACTGTAATCATCTATTGGTAAAATGATATCAAGTGAGAAGGTATTATTGGAAGGTGAGAACTGAATAGGCCAAGCAAAAACTGCGTTACAAAATCCCGCTATGTAGTCTAGTGCTGAAGGTTTATTATTAAGCATTCCTTTGTTTGAAAGATCATTATATGGATTGTCGATAATGTAAACCTGAGGATCTTGAAGAGATTTATCATTTCCATAAAAACCGAAATATGTAGGGGCGGTTTTGAACATCGGCCCCCATGTAGAATTTACCATAACGATATTTTCTTTTTGCATATATTTCATAAAAGAAATTCGCCTATCAGATATATATTTTCCAGACCTATCGTTACGTTGAACCCCGGAAGGCCCTGAGGGTGATACTGAGATACAAAACCATACATCGGATGATGTGTTATTAGTAAAGTGTAAATTAAATCTTGATAATATGGCACTTTTTTGATTTACAACAGTAGCAAATATTTTTTGCTCAACATTTACATTAATGGGTAATGAATAAGTTGTTTTTATGATTGGAAGATAACCATCTTCGTGTTCTTGTTTTAAAGAGCCGCCACCTATGTCAAAAAATTGAGGAAAGTATAGAGCTTGGGTATTTGGAGCAAACAAAAAGAAACTTACTGAATATTTATTATAAACAGGTTCAATTTCTCCAGCTTGCCCAACTAAAGCGTTTTGTTCATGATCTTTTACACCTACCATATTCCAATAACGATAATGGGCATTGGAAGAAAAGGCGGTTTCCTTAGAAGAAAATAAGCCCTGGTTAAAAGAATCAGACCAATGCCTAAAATATTGTTGTACCCACCAAGGAAGGGGATACACAGTTTTGTTTCTATTTATGTTTTCGGTATGAGATCTCCACATAACTTCATAAAAAATTTCTTCGAAATTCATAGGTAGCACTCTCCTTAATGGGTAATAGTTATTGTAAATATTATACGTTTCTTATATTTTAAATATTCCATTCGATAAAGATATTTACAGAAAAGAAGAGTGTTTATAGCAGAATTCATAAGGTCAGGAAATTAATGTGAATTCTAATTCTTGCCGATGGCATCGCAATCCCTTTTTCATACCGACTAACAAGATGTGGGTCTATCCCTAATTCATCTGCCAGCTCTTGAATGTATTGGCCCTTATACAATCTCATTTTACGTATCTGTTCTCCAAGGCTGTTTTTTGGAAGTAGATCATAACTGCCAATAAACCATATCGGCTGATCAAGCGCTTCAGCCAAGCGTTTAATCACTTTTACATCATGATTACGACAGCGGTTGTTTTCCATCTTGCTTAGTGTAGTGAGGGATATACCGGACAATGCAGAGAGTTCATTGATAGTTAGTTCCTTTTTCTGCCTTGCCCAAGTCAGGCGTTCGGCCACAGTATTACCAGGCTGCTTAGCTTCAGATGAGGCAGTGGTTTCTATACATTTCGTGATATATAACCCAGAGGTGTTACATGCACGGCTGCCCGTGCGGGTTCTACGGTGATTCGGTGCGTGAATGTACGTGTTCGCTGGCAGATATTCGCCGTTACATAAAAAAAATATCCGGGCCGCTTTTGGATAGGATAGACATTAATATTCATGTTCCAC
>Ga0316604_10000383_pt1 | contig 57649 bp, 62 predicted proteins | sample OWC_soil_day20_C_FD_207650 | JGI IMG/M metagenome (GOLD analysis project Ga0316604, IMG submission 207650) | Wetland soil microbial communities from Old Woman Creek delta, Ohio, United States - OWC_soil_day20_CT | ecosystem: Environmental > Terrestrial > Soil > Wetlands | place: USA: Ohio...
GCAAACCGGAACAGCTTTGTTATACGCACCGCCACCGAAGCTGTTCCGCGATAGCTCAGTTGGTAGAGCAGGTGACTGTTAATCACCGGGTCGTAGGTTCGAGTCCTACTCGCGGAGCCATCGGTTTTTCAAGGAAATCAATGCGTTAGCCGCATGTAGAATGCATATGCGTGATGTCGTGAGGCTGCCTCACGGCCTCACGTGAGGCTTCATCGCTCGGTTGTGTTGCGAGGAAACCGCGCAACCTCTATTCTGACCGGGAAACGATGTTGGTCCAGGAAGGCGATTATGCCGACAATCAACTGGAAACAGGCACCCCGAAAAGCTCGCTGGTGGGCCGTCGATCAGGATGGCCAGGCGCATTGGTATTGCGCACCCGATGTTGCACCATTCACGGCCTTCTGGTTCGCGGCCTCCGAGCCTGCGCCGACCTTCGGCTTTTCCGGCGACTGGCGGGAGAGTCTGACGGAACGACCGATCGAGGGCAAAGCCCGCTAGCGGGGATAGGTCTGTCTGTCCTGAGATCTAGGCAAAGGCAAGTGTGAAATGTTGATTGTGGCTATTGCGATCGCAACTACTGTTTACGCAGCGCCGGTAAGGTATTTTCCACAGTGCTATGAGCCAAAAGAACCGACATGCATTTATCCGCGTTTTGGAAAGTCGGATAATTGGTTTGCATCTTGTAAAATTGAGATGCTCGATTATGCCGATGAACTTAACAAGTATGTCGAGTGCGAAAGAAAAAGAGCGCTTGATATCTATAAGGATGCCGCCGAACGATTTATGTGCCAGGCAGAGGGAAAGTCGATGTGCTTATGGTGACTGACTATTCCCCGCACCACTTCCTCTCCCGCTTCCGCCACTCGGCCGGCCCTGGCCTCCATGGGATGGCATAGCCCTGCCGCATGAGGGCGGTGCCTACGTCGCCGGCCGGCGTCGAGACCCGCGCCAGGGTGCGGCGGTAGCGGTCTGTGCCGTGGCGCTCGATGGTCACGCGCTTCCCGGCAATCAGGGCTTCGAGGGCGACCTTTGCCGCCCTGCCCGCTTCAAGCTCGGCCGGGCAACGGTGTTTGAAGGTCTCGGGCGCATCGACGTCCAGCAACCGGATCGTCTCACGGCCGACGACAAGGGTGTCACCGTCGACGACGCGAAGCGGCTCGGCCGTGCAGACGGCGGCGCAAACGTAGATGGTTAGTAGCGGCATCAAAACGGCCCTTCAATAGGTTCGCCCAAGGGAAAGAGGCGATCCATCTCGTCGTCATAGCGCCTGGCGATTGCCGCCCGTTTTAACATTGTGAGGCAGCGTTTGAAGCCCGGCGATGCAACTTTCCGACATTCTGCGATGGTCGCCTCGCGCACGGTTGCGCCTCGCTTCTCGAGGTTTTCCAGCCTTTCCGGTGGGTACGGCTCCAAGCTGACGGATACACATTGACCATCGGGCAGAAACCCGGCCAGCACCTTAATATCGTCGCCTTCCCTCATGTCTTTTCCTCCGGCTTCAAAAGTGCATCCGGGTCCAGCCCGGCTTGCAGCAAAAGCGCCACGGCGATTTGGCGCGGGGTAAGGTCGCCGTTGCCGCGCCACCAAATGTCGAGCTTGTCGACGGCGTGGGCGGCCATCTCGGGGTGGATCGCCAGATAGTGCTTTTTCATCTGGGCGATGGTGGCCGGGCTGTGGCCGGTGACGGCGGCGATCTCGCTGTCGGTGGCGCCGGCACGGGCGAGCCAGGTGAAGGCCGTGTCGCGAAGGTCCTGGTCGGTGAGATCGGCGATCGACGGCATGGGGTCCAACTTCCAGACGGTCGGCGGCTCCATCGAGCGTCGGGTCGGCTTCCATCCTTCGCGCGCGACGGCCGTCGCCTCGTCGTCGACGATGCCGTTAGCGGCTGCCGATCGGATGCGGGCGATCTCGTGCCGGTAGTGGCTGGCGTTCCATGGCTTGCATGTCCGTTCGTCGAAGGCGATGTTGCGGCATCTCGGCTTCAGGGCGGCATGGCGCCGACGGGCCTCGCGAAGGCGCGCGGACAGCGGCCCGGCGATCTTTACCTCGATGACGGCGCCGGTCTTCGACTGGCGGATCTCGATGACCTCGCCCTTGACCGGCGAGATCTTCACCTGTGGCCACTGCATGGCCAGCCGGTCCTTCTGCCTTTGGCCGACGAAAGCGCCAAGGGCGATCATGTCGCCCATATCAGGCCGTTCGAGCAGATCGGCCGCTGCGATGAACTGGCCGATCTCTTCACGCGACCCCGCGCGCAGGCGCGCGCCTGGCGTCTGCAATTTCAGGCGATAGCAAGGGTTGATCTTGATGAGGTTCGGCCGCTCCTCGGTGGCCCACGTGTAGCAGGCCGACAGCGAGCGCATGACGCCGGAGGCCTGCGAAAGGCCACGCTTTTCGAGGATCTTCTTATAAAGGCCGCGCGCCTGTGACTTGGTGAGCTTGGCGGCCTCCTCCTGCCACTGGGCCGGATAGTCCTTCTCAATGAGACCCGTCTTTTTCGTGTAGTCCTTGATGGTTTCCGGTGACAGCGGCTTTTCGGTAGCGGCGCCGTTCTTGGCCTTCTTCCCCTGCAATTGCAGCGCAACAAGCCAATCGGTGATCATACCGCCGAGAGAATAGACGGCGGCGGGCGCGACCGCCTCGGCGACCTCCTCGGGCTTATCCTCCATCTCTTGGACGAGCATGGCCGACCAACGGCGCGCCTCCTCGAAGGTGAACCACTGGCCGTCCGGGTGTTTGAGATCTTTCCCCTTGTAGCCGCGGGCGCGGAGGCCCTTTGCGGGCACAAAACGGGGGCGGCCGTCGCGCCATGCGACGTGCGGAATGGATACGGTAGCGGTCATTTGGGCGGGATCCGGAGGGCCGTGATGTTGGCCGTGGCTGGCACTCTGGGAAGGCGCACCGGGGGCCGGCCGCCTTGCCGGAGGGTCAGGCCTATTCCACGCTTGCGAGCACGGCCTTGCCGCGCTCGGTGATCCAGCATGTCTGTTCGCCCACCGGGCCTTTAGGCCAGAGAGCCAATTTGAGGGAGACAAGGCGACCAACCACGGACGGCTTTGCGCCACGGATGCGATAGGCCGCCGTACCGGCGTTGGCCATCGAAACGGCGCCGTCTCTGACAAGCTTAAGCGTCTCAATCTGAAGAGTGGTCATAGTCATTTTCTGGTCTCGCAAGGTTCGTGGCGACCTCTATGAAAAACATTGCAGGGCCGTCATCCCCGAGCGGAGCGACGGGCGACATGTTGCGAAGGCGTACCGATGAAGGGATCGGCCGGCGGGGGCGGACGAAATGCACCAGGCTGTAGAGGCCGAACACGGCGAAGGGCGACAGCCAGCCGACGAGCGCGCAGAGGGCGAAGTCACGCATGATCAATCGCCGTAACGGCGATCTGGGGCGACCTGAGGCCCTACCTTCTCGCCTTTGCGCAGGCGATCGGCGACCAGGCCACCAAGATCAGTGAGGCGAGCCACCTCGAAAGACCGGCCAAAGCGGGTCATCGTGTATTTGCGCACGAGCTTCATGTCGATCAGGCCATCGACCAGCTTCGTGTGGACGGGCCGGGATCCGGCGTTGCCCCAACCCGAACGGCCACGAAAGAGGACTTCCTTGTCGTCGAACAGGCGGATGAGGCTCTTTCGAGCGGGCGTGAGCTGGGGGATGATCTCGGAGGGGATGATCGTCGACATGTCAGGCCCCCTCGAAGAGGTTGAAGGCGTTGCTCCCGTGTGTGGTCCGGATGGCCATGATCGGGCTGCGATCGCGGTTGATCCACGCGAGCACCGCCTGTCGGCTCCAACGGTTCGTGAAGCCGGGTAGCGGTGCCGGAAAGCCAGTCGCCTCAAGGCTGATGAGTTTGTTCTTGAACCGGCGCGAGCAGTAGCCAAGCGCCTGGGCGACTTCGGCCGTGTTCATGGTGGGTTTAGTGACAAGGGCATCCATCGATAACTCCATCTCCATGGGAGTGGTGGCCGCGCCCTTTTTTTGTTGGAGGGTTGATGGAGCGCGGCCGCCCGGTCCGCCGCTGGCTCGGAGGACGTGACGATGTAGACCGATGAAAATCACTCCGTCAAGTGATTATCACGTGATTTAGTGACAAACAGCGACAAAATACCAATGAGCAGCGCAGCGTTTGAAACTGAGCGAAACCCGTTCTCGGTGGATAAGGAAAAGTTTCAGGCGGCCAAGCGGGCTGACGCCTGGCGCGGACGCAACATGGCGACGACGACGCCCATGATTGCAACCTGCCGATCGGTGATCGGAATGGGCAAACGCAACTCGGGGGCTACCGAACCGGTGAGCAGGTACCCGCCATCGTAGAAGCGGAAAACCGTGCGCGCCCTCAGCATCTGGAAATCATGAACCTGTGCGCAGACGACGTCGCCGTCACGCGGCGCCTCGTCGAGATCAACGACGACGATATCGCCCGCGAAATAGCCAAAATCGGCGAGTTCGCCGCCGCGTAACAACCAGGGATGCGCATTCTTTCGGTTCTGACAAAGCGAGAGAATGGCATGCTTTAGCGCAGGCGCTTCATTATCCACTGAAATTGAAACGGGATCGGTAGGGCCGACATCGACCGATATTTCCGGCTCGGCGCCCCCCTCGAAGGGGATGCCGGTCGCCTTCTGAATAAGGTCGATCGTCCGTCGCCGAAGCCGACGCCGGGGCTCCTCTTGGGTCGAAAAGCCAAGCAGCGTCGTGTGATCAAGACTGGCCTTCTTGGCCAGCGAATACTCCGTCTCGCCTGTCCTAGCGAGGACAGCGCGGACGTAAGCGAGCTGGCGGGCGGGCAAGTCACGATCCATGGCCGGAATGATGCCACGTGGTCATAAGGCCGTCGTCGTGATTTTGGCGGCTTGACCTTCTCTGCAAATCACTTCACCACGTGATTTTACAGCAAAAATCACGCGATTGTCCGAAAAGGTGAAGCGATGGCAGCACAAATGACGCCAAGAGAACGCTGGGCGGCGATCGAAAAAACCCGTGAATTAGCGGGGCTGAGCTGGGCGGATATCGCCCGGATGGCCAAAGTCAGCGAGGCGACCCTCTACAACTACCGCAACGGCCGCCAGCCACGGCACCTGATCCTCGCCCGCATCGAGATGATGCTGGCATCGCTTTGCGCCGCGCCCGAACTGGCGGGGGCGGCGGAATGAACGAGCCATCCCACATCCGCAGTCTGCTGCAGCTCGTCGACGTCTGCCTCGGCTACCGTCCGGGCGTCGCCCCGGTGGAAGATTGGCGCCGGGCGTTCGACAACCTCACCTCGGCGGCGCGCAGCATCGAAAAGCGCGTCGTGCGCACCGATCGCGACCGCCTCGCCGTCATGCTGGCCGGCCTCACCGTGCTTGTCGCCAATGCCAACGAGGGCGTCGGCCACGTTGGTCTGATGGCGGTTGCCCTTCAGCTTCGCGCCACTCTCTCCGACCCTCGCCTTTTCCGGGATGATGACAATCTCCGGAGGCGCGGCGATGCCTGATTTACAGCCCGCCAGAACGGCAAGCGCGTTGACCGTTCAAACGTCAGGTTTTGCACCGGACAGCGAAGTTATCCACAGCAATATTGAAATTTCGGTGGCTCGCCGGTGCGCCGGCATCAGTCAATCCGACCTGGCCCGGCTGGTGAACTGCGATCTGTCGTCGATCAAGAGGGCGGAGCGCGGACGGGCCTCGGCCTCCCTTTCGGCCCGGATCGAACAGGCCCTTCGAGGATGCCTACCCAATCCGATTGACGACAGCCGCGCCGAATTGGTTCTGCGCGCAGCCGCCATCGCCCTCGCCCCGCTGCTCGGGGCCAAGTCGGAATGGGCGATCGGCCTCGAACGCCGCTCGTCCCGCCCCGCCTCCCGCCTGCGCCGCCACATGGCGCGGCTCGCCAATGCGCATTTCGGGGTGAGCCTCGAAAAGATCGCGGGCGTCTACGGCTGCCGCCGCCAGTCGGTCGCCGAACAGGTGCAAGCGGCCGAGGCCGAGATCGCCGCCGACGACGATCTCGCCGAGCGGATCGCCGACCTTTTCGCACTCATCGAAGCAACTGTCCGGAGGGCATGAAGGTGAAAATTTCCGAGACCCAACGACGGATCCTTACGAATGCTCGCGAGGGAAATAGCGTCTTCTTCTCTTATGGCCGGTCGCAAGGCGGTGGATGGTCGTGTTCGCTCGTCTCCTGCTATCGCAAGGGGCTCCTGAAGCCAGCGACCAAAGAAGCCCCGTTCGGCACCCTTACCGAAGCTGGAAAAGCCGCCCTCGATGACTGGGAGGCCCGCCGGTGAAGCCCTCACTTTTGCTCTCGCAATTCGAGCTGCGGCGCTATGCCATCGTCGGCCCGAACGGACTGTTCATGGTGCCGATGGACGGGCTCGTCCACGGCCACTTCGGCGTCAACCTCAATCGGTTCCGCGACGGGTTCGAGATCCGCCATATCCCCACGGGCCTCGCCATCAGCCGGCATTTTTTCTCGAACATCGATCCGGCGACGGCGGCCGTGCTGGAGCTGGAAGCGCTCCGGAACAACTGGGTCGACGTCGACGCGGAGATCTTGGCGCCGCTCAAGGGGCGGATCGACGAGATCATGCTGCGCCACGGCGCTGCGCCGATCCTCGGCGCCGGCATCGCCTCCGAAAAGCAGCGCGGAAAGCGCACCAACGGCTTCGAGGGATGGGAATGAGCGAACCCACTCGCCCGGTCCTGCGCTGGTATGGCGGAAAATGGCGCCTAGCCCCGTGGGTTATTAAGCACTTCCCGCCACACCTCGTTTACGTCGAGCCATTTGGTGGCGCCGCATCGATCTTGCTGCGGAAGCCTATGGTAGCGGCCGAAGTTTACAACGATCTCGACGGGAGATTGGTAAATCTCTTCAGAGTTCTGAGAGACCCCGAGAAAGCCTCAGACCTCCGCAGACGCGTGGAGCTGACGTTTTTCAGCCGGGCAGAATTCAACTGGTCTTACGGCGAGCCGGTCGATGACATCGACGACGCGCACCGCATGATCGTGCTGAGCTTCATGGGGCAAGGGTCGGACAGTGTTACGAGGCATTGCCCTACGGGTTTTCGAGCCAAGATGTCCGATGGAAAGGCCATGCCATCGCAAGCTTGGGCATCTTGGCCGCAATCAATTCCACAGTTCACGAAACGCCTAAGAAACGTCACAGTCGAACAATGTGACGCCACCATTCTTATCGACAGAATGGATAGTATCGGCACGTTGTTCTATGTGGACCCGCCATATCTACCTGAGACGAGAAAGAATGGCATCCGCAAACACGGATACCGTCACGAGCTGACCGAAAACGACCATGTTGCATTGCTCGATCGACTTAACGGCGCTCGCGGAATGGTAGTGCTGTCGGGCTATCCCTCAACTCTTTACGACATGGCCCTGCAGGGTTGGCACCGCGTAGAAACGTCGGCTTTGGCCGACAGGGCACAGATCAGGACAGAGGTTCTCTGGCTCAACGAGGCCTGCGTTGCCGGGCTTGACGGCCATCGAGACCAACGCGAACTTTTCAAGAGGGTGGCTGAATGACCGAAGCCATCCGCCTCTTCACTCGCCCCGAGGGCGGCAAGCGCGCCGTGATCCGTGATGAGGATCTGCGCTTCACGCTGGCCGACGTCGATGACGACGGCAACGCCCTTCCCCTTTTCAAGCCGGCCTCGGCCGAGCGGCTGATCCTGTTCGCCGAACACGCGGCGGTCGGATCGGCGGCGGCGATCACGCATCCGCAGGCCGTGATGATGCTGGCGACGCTCGCGCTCGCCCTTCTCTCCGCGCTCGACGAAGCGACGAACAAGGAAATTCTGCCGTGAAGTCGCCCTGGCTCTCCGATCTTTGTGAGCGCGCGCCCACGACTTCCCGCGATTACTCGAGGGTGGCCGGCGTCCTGAAATGTGCCGCCTCTCAAGCCTCCTTTGAAAGCGAATGTGACGCCCTGCGAGAAGAGGCCGACCGCTGGAAAGCAACCGCCCGCCGCAAGCGCTGGTCCGACGAGCGGAGTGCTGCCAGGTGAGCGAGCCGCGCGTCAAAATGGCCGATATCAAGATCCGGCTGCTGGAGCGCATCGGCGACCTAGTGAAGTATCTGGCGAAGGGCGGCAAGTTCAAAGGCGATTACTATCTGGCGCTCAACCCGCGCCGGCATGACAAGCACATCGGCTCTTTCTGGGTGAAGGTTGCCAAGGGGCAAGGTCAAGGCGCCTGGAAAGACGGGGCGACGGGCGACAGCGGCGATATCGTCGACCTCTGCGGTTACTGCCTCAGGCACAAGAACCGGCAGGAAACCTACGCTTGGGCGCTGGCCTGGACGGGGCTCGACCGGAACGTCGATCCGAAAGAGCTGGAACACAGGCGCAAGGATCGGGATCGGGACGAGGCGGCGATCGACGCCAAGGCGGAAGCGGAACTGCGGAAGTCTCGCAAGCGGGCCTTCGCCTGGTGGCTTCGTGCGCAACCGCTGCGCGGCACGATCGGCGAAGTCTACATCCGCGAAGGGCGCGGGCTCGTCGGGCTGGACTGGAACAATCCGCTGCACCGGCTCGGTGCCCTGCGCTTTCTGCCGGAAGCCGACCACACCGATGAAGATGGCGTCGTCACCACCTGGCCGATCATCCTTGCCGCCATGTGCGACGGCGCCGGCAAGGTGGGCGCGGTGCATCGCACGTTCATCATGCCGGATGGATCGGACAAGGCGCCCGTCAAGCCGCCGCGCAAGATCTGGCCGAAGTTCAGCGGATATTCGATCCGCATCGGGCGGGGTGCCGGCGGGCTGACGCCGGAGGAGCGATGCCGGCGCGGCGAAAAGCTGCCGCTGGTGCTGACCGAAGGCTGGGATGACTCGGTCGCCAACCTGATTTCCCTGCCCGACTTCATGCACTGGGCGGCCGGCACGCAAGGCAACATGGCGGAAATCCCGCTGCTGCCCTGCATTTCCGAACTCATCCTCTGCCGCGACAACGACTGGACCAAGGACCAGGCGGTGCGCGGCTTCGAGAAGGTCAAGCGCGTCCTCGGATCGCGCATCAAGGCTGCCGGGCTCGAAATCCCGGTGAAGGTGGCCGGCGCGTTCGTCGGCAAAGACAGCAACGACCAATACAGGGGTGCATGACATGTCGAGCATGGAAAATGCCGAAAGCCAAGGCGGCGTCGCGGCGGGTGAACTCCGGCAGTTCATCGAGCGCGTCGAGCGGCTGGAAGAGGAAAAGGCCGCGCTGCAGGATGACATCAAGGACGTGATGGCTGAGCTGAAGGCGCGCGGTTACGACGTCAAGGCGGTGCGCACCATCCTCGCCCTTCGCAAGAAAGATCCCGACGAGCGGCAGGAGGCCGAGGCGATCCTCGAACTCTACATGAACGCCCTCGGCATGGCTTGAGGAGGCGGGGATGAACGCGCCAGTAAAGAGCAAAACGCCGATATCGGCCGCTGAAGCCCTGAGGATTAAGGCCTCGCACTTCCGAATTTATGCCGATGACAGCGAGGCGATGATTTCTCGCCATCCGGTCGGATCATCTCGAAAAAAGCTGAAGGCTACAGCCGATCTTTGGAGAAACGCCGCCGAAGAGCTTGAGGCGGCTGCCGACGCGATAGCAAAAGAGGACGTGTGAATGGCAGACAAGATCCTCCCCTGCCCCTTCTGTGGCGGCCTCGCCGAACAGATCGAACTCACCGATGAGGAAAACGCCGGCGGAAGCGTCATCTGCTGCACCAAGTGCCATGCGTCGTCGTCTGTGCATTTCGGCCGGAAGGAAAACCTCGTTTCGATCTGGAACGAGCGGACGTGGGTGTCCTCTCGGCAGCTTGAAGATGGAGAGCATTCTTCGGACGCTCCTGCCGATATTCCGGAGGACGTCTGGGAAGCGGCTTACGATGAGGCGGACGCCTTCTCTCCTGTTTACGGGTGTGACGAGAAGATCCGCTTCGGCCTGACCGAGGCTTTCGCGCGGGCGATCCTTGCGGAGCGCAAACGATGCGCCGTGACCGCCAGAGAAGTGATCCCCGATGGTGAGCCGCTGTCGCGACAGCGCATAGCCCACCGAGCCGCAACTCTCGTTGCCAACGCAATCGAAGGAAAAGACCATGGCTAAGCACACGAAACAGGCGCTGAATATGCTGATGCCGGTGCTGGAGCTGGTGGATGGCATCGAGCGGAAGTCGAGCCGGACCATTCTTAGCTGGGCGTACGACTACGTTGTGAGCCGGCGCTGGAAGGTGGGTGTCGACACGCTGCATCATTACTGCACTTCCGGCACCTTCAACCTGACCGATCCGGAGAGGATGATCGTCAGCTCGCGGCCAATCCTCTCGGCTGTGCTGGACGTCGCCATGGCGCTGAAGCCGTTCGAGGACGGCAGCTATCAAGCGGCCCGTGAACCAGTACCGGCGCCGGCCGAGCCTCACCCCGACCCGTTCAAACCCGGCTTCAAGAAGCTGAAGGCCGGCCGGAAGCTCGGCCTCGGCCCGCGCACCCCGCCACCAGTGGCAAAAACGCGCAAGAAGTGATGCTGGCTGGCTTAGGGGCGGATGATGGAAGAGCGGAAAAGCCGGTCGCCGGAGGCAGGCGAGGCGGGCGTAAAAGCCATGCTGATGTCGGCCGAGGAAGAAAACGGCTGGCTGGCGCGGGAAGCAACGCGCGATCCGGACAAGGGCATGCCCTACATGGGCTTCGAGCCGGGCGAGTGGTACGAGGGGGCCGACGAACTCGGCCTTTTCCCCGGCTGCCCGATTTTCCCGCTCGGCACCGATGGCGACATGTATTTCTTTCTCGACACCATCGGGCAGATGCGCGTCTTCAGCTATTCCGAGCTGGGCAAGGCCGGCGTGTCCAGCCTGTTTCAGGGGCGGCATCGGCTGCTTTATTGGGCCTGGCCGCGCGGCATCAAGAACCGCGAGGGACAGTGGGTATCCGTCAACGGCTGGGACAACAACCTGGCCGGCCACGACCTGATGGGCGCTTGCGCCCGGCAAGGGGCCTTCGACCCGGCTGACAAGCCGCGCGGCCGGGGCGTGTGGAAGAGCCGCAAGGGCGACCTGATCGTACACTGCGGCGACAAGCTGTACCTGGTGGGCCGGGCGGCCAACCGGCCGGAAGAGGCCATCAAGGAAGTGCCGCTGGGTGTTTATGAGGGGCACGTTTACATGTCGCGGCCGCCGATCGCGCGGCCGTGGCCGGTGTCCATGGCCGACCTCGACGGCCCGGCGCTGGATATCTATCCGCTGCTCAAGACGTGGAACTGGGCGCGGCCGGACGTCGACCCGATCCTTCTTATCGGCGAGATCGGCGTCATGATCCTCGGCGCTGCGATCGATTTCCGCCCGACCGCCTTCATGATCGGCGATCGTGCGCGCGGCAAGTCGACGCTGCAACAGCTCATTCGATGCCTGCTGCAGGGATGGTTGATCAAGGCGGCCGACGCCAGCGCCGCCGGCATTTATCAGCCGCTGAAGCATGACAGCCTTCCCGTTTCGCTCGACGAGCTGGAGAGCGAGAGCGACAACCGCAAGGGCGAAGCAATCATGAAGCTCGCCCGCGTGTCGGCCTCCGGTGACCTGATCTTGCGCGGCGGCGACAAGCATACGGGCGTCGCTTTCCGGGCGAGATCCGCATTCCTGTTCTCGGCCATCAACCCGCCGCCGATGGAGACGGCGGAAATGAGCCGCATGGCGTTCCTGGTGCTGAAGACGCTGAAGGCAGGCCAGGCGGAACCGGTGATCGACGAGGAGAAGATGGGCCGCGTTGGACAGCGGATCGTTCGCAAGCTGCTCGACAACTGGCATAGATGGCCGACCACACTGGCCGCCTACAAAGCGGCGCTCGCCAAGGCCGGCCACGACGGCCGAGGGCAAGCGACCTTCGGGACGCTGCTCGCCTGCGCCGACATGATCATCGATGGCGACGCTGCCGCGCTGGGGATAGAGATGGGCGACAACGCCACCTATCTCGACATCTGGGGCGAACGTCTTCGCCCGGCGACCATGATCGAATACGACGGGCAGGCGGACAACTGGCGCGCCTGTATCAGCCACATTCTCACCACGCCGATCGACGCATGGAAGGGCGGCTCCAGAACGACCGTCGGCGGCGTCATCGAGCGCTATTGGATGGTGGACTATTCCGACCCCGACCACCTGGCCATGCAGGCGGCCAACGATTTGCTCGGCGCGGTTGGCCTGAAGCTGGTGATCTCGGCCGAGAAGAAAACCGAGCTGTTCATTCAGAACAGCAACTCGGCCCTGCAGCGGATCTTCCAAGGCTCGAAGTGGTACGGCAAGCCGAATAGCGGCGGCTGGGCGCTGGCGCTAAGGACCGGCATGCCGGAGGATTGGTTTCGGCATGACAATCTCTATGTCACCGGCAACAAGGGCCGGGGGATCGCCGTGGCGCTGGACAAGCTGATGCCGAATGAGACGGGCGGCGACTGATCCTTCATTCTTGCATCTTGAGGGCTCGGCGACGCTCCAGTGATGGAGCGTGCGCCAGGCCGCGCCAGCGGCCGACCAGGGCGGCACGCGGCCGAGGGTGAAGCCTCGGGCCGCTTCCTGTCATCTCCTCCAGAATGTGCTAGATTGGGGTGCTGCTGCGGAGCGGTGCAAACCACCGCGCCATGCTTGCTTAGTCGGTGTTACGTGGGGCTCCGGGCGGGGAGCTGACTGGTGCCAGGCTGGAAAAGAGCCATAAACTATGCCTCCGACTAAGACCGCCATCCGGAGTAGTGCCCGGACAGCAGCGCCTTCCCTCCCCCTGTAGATAGCCTCGACGACGCTCCAGAGATGGAGCGCGCGCCAGACCGCGACAGCGGTCGACCAGGGCGGCGCGCGACCGAGGGTGCCGCATCGGGCCGCTTCCTTCTCCCGACCTCCTCATGCGCCTTGGATCGCCGACAGCGCCAATCCTGACGCCTCAGCCCCCACCCTATTCTTGCCCGAGATACGCAATGACGGCGATGTGGCGTGCCCTGTCGGGTTGGGGTGTTCTGCCGGTGTTCTGTCGCTAAGCCATTGATATCTATGACGCCCGGAACGACGTGTTCTATTGGCGTCCTGTGCTAAGCCAATGATTTGAAAGGGAAATCTGAAACCGGAACGGATAGAGCCGGTCAAGGGGTCGTATGCGATTACGCGCGCGCGGGCGCGCAATCATCACATACCCATATCCGTTCTAACGAGAGATATTCCTATATATATCAATCACTTAACACAGGACGCCAATAGAACACGCCGTTCCGCTGTCCAAGAAAAGTGAACGATCTCAAGGCCTTGAAAGCGGAACGCCTCTGTTCTGTCGGCCGTCCGAATAAAGAAATGGGGTTTATCCGATGGACACTCGGCACGGCGGGAAGGCGATCATAGCTGGCGGTCTCGGCGATGAGGTGACCACGCCGGAACCGGAGCAAGAGGAGCTGTTCGAGCGCGATGCGCTGGCCGACGCTCCGCTCTTCCTGTTGGAGATCGACCAGCGCGGCAATGAGGTCACGCGCGGCGGACCGGGTCGGCCGAAGGGCAGCCAGAACAAGACCACCGAGCAGATGCGCCGGGTGTTCCTTTCCAAGTACCGCGACCCGCTGATGGCGGCCGGCGAGATCATCTCGACGCCGATCGACGTCCTGAAGGTCCAACTCGGCGCGGCGACGAACCTCGAAGCGGCCGAGTTCTGGCGCAAGGTGCTGGTCGACGTGCTGCCCTACATCCATCAGAAGCGGCCGATCGCCCTGGAGGGCGGCGGCATCTCGGCCGGGGTGCTCAATGTGGTCATCGGCGACGTCGTCGTCGGCAATCCTGCGGGCGGTGAGTTTGGCGTCAACATGCGCCTTGTCGATGGTGAGCAAAATCAATCACTTAGCGATAGTCGGAACGCAGAGCCTCATGGCAACGCACCTCACGACGAAGACAAGTGATTGAAATGAAAAGGGAAACCACGTCCTAGGCCGGTGATGAAAACTCACCTTCAGCCAGGCCGCTCCCCTCTCGATCGATGAGGAGGGGGGTGGCCTTTTATATGGCGGACCGCCAGGCCGGAGGCCCCCCCGAAATCGCTTTTCCGTTTCGCATGGGTGCTGCCCCGTGCGGTTTTCAGCCCTTGAAAGGGCGCGGAACTTGATCGTTGCGGACGTGGGTCGGGGGTGTGGTTCGATGCCTGAGACGATGATGAGCCCGGACACCTACCGATCGCCTGGACCGGTGGCTTCCGCCTTCCTCTCATCATCGGCTCTCGTGCGCTTCATCATGGGGCCATTCGGGTCGGGCAAGACGAATGTCTGCCTGATGGACGCCCTGGCGCACGCTGCGCGAATGCCGGTCTGTCTCGATGGGGTGAGGCGGTTCCGTGGTGTGGTGCTTCGCGATACATACGCCAATCTATGGCAGACGACAATCAAGACCTGGGCAAATTGGTTCCCCAAGGAAAAAGGCAAGTGGACCGGTTCGGAGGGGCGCCAAGCGCAACACGTTCTCCGCTTCGATCTGCCGGACGGAACCAAGCTCCACTTTGAAATGCTGTTCCTGGCGATCGGCGATGACCGTATCGAGGACGTGCTGCGCGGCATCGAATTCACCTGGCTGATGATGAACGAAGCCGACCTGCAAAGCGGCGACGTGCTGACGTATGCCGTCGGTCGCGTCACGCTTCGGCGTTATCCACGAACCATCGACCTCCGGCCGGAAGATCGCGAGTACTTCGTCGGCATCGTCGGCGACCTCAACCCGCCGGACACCGATAGTTGGGTCTATGAGCTGTTCGAGGAAACCAAGCCGGCCGAACACATCATGTTCAAGCAACCGTCCGGCCGGTCGCCTCTCGGCGAGAACCGCGGCGCCATTCCCCGCGAGGCCTACGACCGCCTGGCCGAGGCAAACAAGCACAAGAAATGGTGGGTGAAACGCATGGTCGACGGGCAATACGGCCCGTCGCGCGAAGGCGACCCCGTCTATGGCGACGATTACGACGACAGCGTGCATTTTGCCGATGGCGAGCTTCAGCTTTTCAAGGATTTGCCGCTTCGCCTTTCCTTCGACCAGGGCGTGACCGGGCCGGCCATGCTGATCAAGCAATACACCTATTCCGGCCAACTCCGTGTTCTCGAGGAACTGGTGCCTGGCCGTATGGGGGAAACCCGCTTCGGAGAACGCTGCAAGATCCTGCTTGAAGAGCGCTATGGCGCCATCCCGTCAACGCGCTGGCGCGCGGTTTGCGACCCGGCCGGCTTCACTGGCGGCGATGCGGAGGGCGGAGATCTAGCCTGGGCCGAGACGGTAGCCAGAATACTCGGGATAGTGATCCTCCCGGCTGAAACCAACGAACTGAAAGCCCGTATCGACGGCGTATCGCAGCTCCTGCGCTATCGGATCGATGGCCAGCCGGCTCTCATCATTTCGAGCCTGTGTCCGATGCTCCGGAAGGGGTTCAATAGCCATTATCGCTACAAGACGATCAAAGGGGCCGATGGCCGATCGGCGAACAAACCCGAGAAAAACGAATACTCCGACCCACACGACGCCCTTCAGTATGGGGTTCTCGACCTTGGCGGCCGCTCGGCGGTGATCTCTGGAGACCTCACGAAAAAGGGCGGCGTCGGCCGTCAGGACCGTCACGACGAAGACAGCGACGATGTCCATATTCCGGCCGGATCGGGGGGCTTTGATGTCTTCGCCTGCTGACCTCACCTATCGGTCGGGCAACTGGCGCGATATCGCCGCGCTCGGCCACCGTCTGACGCCCGACCGGTGGCGCCAGGTGGTCTATCAGTGCGCACGCTCGGCCGTGTTCACGGTGCTGGATGATGGCAAGCCGGTGGCTGTGGCGGGGCTATGCCACGACCGTGATGGCATCGAGATATTCCTGTTCATCGAGCAAGGTTTACGCGGATCGCCGCGAGCGGCCGGAATGGTCCGGCGCTTGATCCGCTTGTTCCGTCGTGAGGCGCCACCGGCGGTCTATGGCGTCGGTGTCGCTGATGGGCACGAACCGGGCCGGCGGCTCGCTGAAATGGCCGGCTTCACCTTCTGGCGGCACCTTCCGACCGGGGAGGACAGCTACTGGCTCCGGCTTGGTCCCTCCGATGAATCCTGACGGGCGGGCCTCGGGCGGATCGTTGCCATGGGGAATAGCCCCAAGAGGATCTGCCATGACTACCAAAATCACCGTTGAAGCCCATGCTGGCTGGCCTGTGGCCGTCTATGCACTCGACAGTTTTTCAAGTGCTACTGCTGCGAATGTCACTGAACACCTGCTCGAGATTATCCCCCCTGGGGATGCGAAAGAGTTCCACGCGACAAGCAATCGGGAAATCCGTTGCGTTGAGCTTCCGCGAACCGACATCGTCGGCCTTCAGCCTGTGCCGAACCCTCTCGATTTCGCATCCGTCGTCCGTGGCCTTAAGGCCGGCAAGCGCTTTGCCCGCGCTGGGTGGAACGGCAAGGGCATGTTCATTTTCCTGGTTCCCGGCTCTCGCTTCACGGTCAACCGCGAGCCCCTGCTGTCGATCCTCGGTGATGGCGCCGAAGTCGACTATCACGCCCACATCGATATGAAGACGGCGCAAGGCTACGTCGTGCCCTGGCTGGCGTCGCAGGCCGACGTGCTGGCCGAGGACTGGACCGAAGTCGTTCCGGCCTGATCATCTCCGGCGCGGCGCCAGCGATGGTCTATCCCCGAAAGGGGCGAGCCGGTGCGGTCCCACAAGCGCTCTCGAACGATACGAGACCGGCCGCGTCGATGGCCCCGATCCAATCCTGACGGATGGTTCGGGGCCTTAGTTTTTCCCTCGTGACAAACACGGGGGAAGGCATGGGCGCCCTATTTGGTGGTGGTGGAAGCTCCTACACCGGACCGACCGCAGCCCAACGGGCTGCGCAACGCGACCAGGCACAATCGGCCATGCAATCGCAGGCCAAGTCGGATCGCGTCGTCGCGCTGGCCTCCGAGGCCTCCGGCCTCAGATCCTCGCTCGCCTTCGTCGACGATCGCCTCAAGAAAAGCTTGGGGGGCTGATCGATGGCGGCGCTGGCGGCTAACGACAACCTCAAGAAGATCAAAGCGCGCGCTTCGGCGGCAGCGAGCCGCAAGGATCTGTGGGCATCCCAGACCGACGAGCTGTTCGAATATGTGATCCCGTTTCGCAAGCCGGTGAAGGCGCGCACGGGATCGCAGACCGAGGGCGAAGGCCGTGTCAACCGCGTCTTCGACAGTACCGGTATCAAGGCCGCCCAGCGCTTTGCCGGCCGCATGGAGCGGGATGTCACCCCACCGTTCCAGCGTTTCTTCGAGCTGAAGCTCGGCCCGGCGTTCAACGGCGACAAACAGGCACGCGAAGAGATCGACGTCGACCTCGAAACCGTGTCGGCTAAGGTGGCGGCGCTGCTCGAGCGTTCAGCCTTCTCGATCGCCGCGTCGGAAATGTACCTCGATCTGTTCGGCGGTACCGGCTGCATGCTGATCCTCGAAGACGAGGACGATATCGCCAAGTTCGTGTCGGTGCCGTTCTACGAGGTGGCTCTTCGCGAAGACGGGTACGGCAAGGTTGTCGGCATCTACTGGACCAAGGATTTCAAGGCGGACACCCTTGAGGGCCAGTGGCCCGAAGACAAGATGCAGATCTCGGACGCGCTCCGGCAGATCATCAATAACAAGCCGAACGAAGACGTCACGATCTGCCAGGCGACCGAATACGACCGGAAGACCCGCAAGTGGGTGTTCACAGTCTATCGGCCGGATGCCGAGGAAGCGCCGATCTACGAAACGCAGATGGACACCTCGCCGTGGATCACACCGCGGTTCTACAAGGTGCCGGGCGAAGTACAGGGGCGCGGCCCTGGCCTGATGGCGCTGCCTACGATCAAGACGCTGAACAAGGTGACGGAACTGTCGCTGAAGGCGGCTGCCTTCGCCATTCTCGGCATCTGGACCTATCGGCAAGACCGCGTCTTCAACCCGAAGACGGCGCGGATGGTGCCAGGCGCCATGTGGCCGGTGGCCTCGAACGGCGGCGCCTATGGCAAGAGCGTCGAGCGCATGGAGGTGCCGGGCCGCTTCGATCTGACCAACGTCATCATCCAGGACCTTCGGATGATGGTCAAGGAAATCTGCCTCGACGACACGTTGCCGGCCGACAGCACGGCGGTGAAGAGCGCCACGGAAATCATGGAGCGCATGAACCGCCTGATGACCGACCTGTCCGGCGCCTACGGGCGCCTGGCGCTGGAGATCCACATTCCGCTCGTCCAGCGGCTGCTTTCCATTCTCGGCCGGCGCGGCTTGATCCCCGATCGGCTCAAGATCGACCAGACGCTGTTGAAGCTCGAAATCGTGTCGCCGCTGGCCCGCGCGCAGAATTCGCAGGATGCCAGCTCGATCATCAACTGGCTGAAGATCCTTCTTGAGATCGGCGGGCCGGAGATGATGGCGCTATCGGCCAAGGTCGAAGAAATCGGCGCCGTGCTTGGCGAAAAGCTCGGTGTCGCCAAAAGCCTGATGCGCGGCACAGACGAGCGCAAAGGCCTTCTCCAGTTGGTGGCGAAGATGATCGCCGCCGGCCAGCAACAGCAATCCGCACCACCGGAAGCCCCGCCCGCAAACCCGCAACAGCCGGGAATGATGGCGGCGGCTTAAGAAAGGCCCCTTCATGCCCGACACCGAAGACGATCTTCCCGACGCTGAACCGTCGCTTTCCGCCCTGCTCAACGTTGTCCGCGACCTTACCGGCGGCGGCCCCGGATGGGATGGCATCGAGCCGTCCAGCCAGTCGCTAGAAAAGATGCGCCGGGCACAACAGGCCGCCATGCGACAGCAGGCGATGGCCTTCCGTGACTGCTTCGAGACCGAGGCGGGCCGCATCGTCCTCGAAACGCTGCTCAACGAGACGCTTCGCAAGGCGCCCGACGTCGTCAACTTCGACGGGCCGCTCGAAAAACTCGCTCTTCAACTCGCCTGCAGGGAGGCGGTGAACGCCTTCGTGTTCGGGATCCTGCAAGCCATCGCGCAGGCCGATGGCAACCAACTGGAAGGACGTGATCATGCGTGATCGATTTCGGATTTTCTCGCTCATGGCTTCGGTTTGCTTTGCTCCCGAGGGCGGTGCTGGAGATGGTGGCGCGGATCCTGGCGCCGATGCCGGCGCCGATGCGGCTGGTGCGGGCCAAGCCGCCGACGCCGGAAAGGCCGCACCCGCTGCCGGCGCCGATGCCGGCGGCGACAAGGGAAAGGCTGCGGCGGACGCTGCGGCCGGAGCGAAAGGGGCCTTGGAAAACCCGGCGCTGAAACCGGACGCCAAGGCCGCGCCGAAGATCTACCGGCCCGACGGCCTGCCGGATCATCTTCTGGGCGGGACCGATCAGGAGACGATCGACAAGCTCTTTTCACAGAACAAGGGCTTCCGGGACGATACGGCCAAGCGGGGGGCGGTGCCGCGCGATGCGACGACATACGACCTCGCTCTCTCCGACGACGCCAAGGCGGCATGGAAAGTCGCCGACGACGACAAGGCGGTCGGCCTCATCAAGGAAGTGGCTCACGAGTACGGCCTCACCGACAAACAGGCCGGCGTGTTCGGCAAGTTCCTCGACGTGGCCATGGAGCGCGGCATCATTCCGAAGCCGATCGCGCCGGACGCGCTGTTCACGTCACTCGCACCGGCCGACGCGGCGCCGGGCGATGCGGTGTCCCTTGGCGAGCGGCGATACCTCGACGCGGAGGTTTACCTCAACACGCTGGGGGATACGCTGGGCTTCTCGGAAGATGAGCGGCGCGACACGCTGATGATGGCGACCACTAAGGGCGGCCTGCGCCTCATCGAGCGGATGATGCGCTCGGCCGGCGTGGAAACGTCGGTGACCGTCGAAGGGCGCGGCAAGGCGGGCGGTGAAATCACGCCCGAGAGCTTACGGGCGCGGCAAGCCGACGAACGAAACAACCGGTCCAGCGCGAAATTCGACCAGTCGTTTCAGGCCGAGACTGACCGGCAATACAAGGCCTTCTACGGCTGATAGGAGGGCACCGTGCCGTTCTTCCGAGAGAAAAATCGTCGCACGGTCGAAGCCATCCGTTGGGATGGTGAGAACACGCGCGAAATCACCCTTTGGGTTGATCCAAGCCTGAAGCCTCACGAACTGCCCAATGGATGGTGGCTGCGGCAGGAGCCGTCCGACAACCGCTTCTTGCTGGTGATCGGTGAGTATCAGGCCGAGATTGGCGACTGGGTCGTCAAAGGACCGAACGGTTGCCTCGCCTGTTCGCCGCATCTGTTCGCGGCCGCCTACGAGGCCGTGCCGGTGCCTTCCGAGGCCTGATCGCCTCATTCCTGCGGGTCTCCGACCCGGACCTAGGCTCTGCCTCAAGACGTCCGGAGATAGACCCGCAGGTTTCGGCGGCTCCCGCTTAGGCGGCCCGCCCCCTCCCCTCGGCCCTCGTCCCCGGAGCGATCGAAACAAACCGATCTCTTCGAGGAACACGAAATGGCCAGACAGGCTCCCAATTGGTACGTCCAGCAGTGGAAGGACGGTACCACCCACGAATATCAGTCGACGGGCTTTGCCCTGAAAAACACGACCACTCCCCCTGTGAAGGTCGTGGGCGATAAGCTCTACTTCAACAAGATGGGCGTCGGCTACGCCGAGGAAGATGTTCAGGTTGGCGACAAGGCCACGCCAATGAACCCCGACCAGGGCAAAGTCGAGCTTGGTACCAAGAAGAGCCGTGCCTTTTACGAGGTCTATGAAGACGACCTTGACCAGATGACCGCTGACGAGCGGGCGGACAAGCAGAAAGAAAGCGCACAAGCGCTTGGCCGAGTGCATGACCGGACCATCGTCGGCGCCGTCAAGTCGGAAGCGGCCGGCTCTGTCGGCGCCTACGCTGCCGGCGGTAGCCTTAGTCTGCTGCTGCAGGGCCGCCAGGCGCTTCTCGCCGAAGACGTCCCCTGCGAGGACGGAAACGTGTTCTGCGCCGTCGATAGCGTGACGTGGTCGCTGCTGCTCGCCTACGAACAGTTCACGAACAGTCAGTGGGTTGGTCCCGCCCTGCCCTTCGTCACGGGCGCGCTCGCGAAAACGTGGAATGGCATCCACGTGTTCCAACTCTCGGACAAAACGCTCCGCATGCAGGATACCGCGTCGGCTGACGCCGCCGGTCAGGCAACCTGCCTGATGTGGCACAAGGGTGCGGTTGGTTTCGGTACTGTGCGGGACATGACCGGCGATGTCGCATGGGACATCGACTACGACTGCTGGAAGCACTCGATGCGCATGCGCATCGGCTCCAAGCTGATCCTGCCGAAGGGCGCGGTGAAGCTGCTGACCAAGTACGACGCCACCCTGATCTCGCTCATCTGATGAAGACCGCCGCCGGGAAGCTGGCGGCGCCCCCTTTTCTCGATCCCCTTCCTCTCTAGCTCTGGGAGCGCGACATGCGCACTTTCAAAACTGGCGTCATCCGCCGTATGTCGGACACGGTTCCTTTTGGGGCCGGCCCGAACAATGTGGTCACCGACTGGCGCTACGTCACCAACGACGACGCGGCCGCCGTCGAGACGGCCGGCCATTTCAACGACCTCGCTTCGAAGCTGCAGAAGGGAAGCCTGATCTTCTGCTCGCTCGACATCGACGGCGCGCCGACCGCCCGCATTTACATGGTGACGGCAATCGCGGCCGGCGTCGTGACCGTCGCCAAGCTGGTGGCGACCGCCGCGGCCTGATCCGCACCTCACGGTGCCATGCTGGGCCGCGCTCGAACACGGGCGCGGCCTTTTCTCGTCAGGAGGCCGCCATGGTCGCGCAGATCACGCCGCTCGTCATCGTCAACCGCGCCCTCTCCCGCATCGGCGCCGCCGCCATCCCGGACATGGCGGCGAAGCTGCCGAGCGGGCAGATCATTCAGGACGTTTATGACTCGGTGACCGAAGACATTCTTGCCAAAAACCGGTGGACCTTCACCAACAAGTTTGCCGAATTGGGCAGGGCCTCGGCCGCACCTGCCGCCGGGTTCAACTACGCTTTTGTGTTGCCCTCCGATCGCAATGCGCTGCCCGACGCCTATTACGCGGCGAAGGACGATTTCCCGAACCGGCCGATGAAGAGCTTTGCCCATGACGAAGGTTTCGTCTGCGCGGATCCGCCGCGCCTTTGGGCAGAATACCGCTTCCTGGCCACGCCCGATTATTGGCCGGGCGACGTTCGCGAGATGATGGTGCTGGCGCTCGCTGCCGAACTGGCGCTGGCGATCCGGGAAGACGAGAAGCTGCGGGCGCTCCTCCGTCGCGACGTCTACGGCGACGAGATGGCCCAAGGCGCCGGCGGGCAGTTCGGGGTCTGCGTCATGATGGACGACCAGGCCAAGGCTTCCAAACAACTCGGCATGAGCGACAGCCCCGTTGCGGGATGGCACAACGCCGGTGGCCTCGATGCCGGCGAGTGGGGTTTCTGATGCCCCGGATCATCGACAGCCGCGCCGCCCACACCTATGGCGTTCTCGACCCGACCATCATCGAACGGCGGGACACCAAGTTCTTTCATGGTGGCCTTCAGGACGCCGCCGATATCATCATCCTGCCGCAGGGCGGCTATCGCGACCGGGGCGGCAGCGACCGGGTTTCACGATGCCGACGCAAGCTCGAAAAGGTGACGCTCACGGCGGCCATGATCACGGCGATCAGCCCTGCAAACCTGATCGATGGACCGGAGACAACGACGTCGGTGAGCGCCGCCAAGGGCGCGGCAGCCGCCACCATCCTCGAAATCACCCTACCGGCGGCGGCGGCCGTGGTCGCCTTCGACATGCTGGCGTTTCATGCGGCTGCCGGCGCCGACGCGGCGCTCAAGGTGCAATACCACGATGGCGCCGCGTGGGCCGATTTCGGCGCGGCCTTTGCCGTGCGGTCATCGGCGCGAACCCGGCGGATTGCCCGTGCGCCTTCGGCCGGCAGCGTGACGTCGAGCCGCTGGCGCCTGCAAGCACCGACCGCCGACGCCCTCGGCGCCGTCACCATCGGAGAAATAGCCCTGTGGCAGGAAACGGCCACTGTGTCGGATGGTCGCGTGCGCAAATTCAAGATCTCGCGCGACCTGAAATTCGAGCTGGTCATCACCGACCACAACATCGATGTCTTCAAGGGCACGACCTGGTGCGCGGCGGTGCCGCTCGACGTTGCCTCGGATGGCGTGCCGCTGGTGAAAGACGAAGGCGGCTACGACAGCGTGATCCTCTACTACCCGACCATGCACACCCGCCGCCTGCAGCGACAGGGTGAGGACGGCGAATGGAACATCGAGAAGGTGAGCTTTTCGGAGCTGCCGCTCGTCGACTATGGCGGCACCTATACCAACGGCATCGACGAAATTCAGGACATCGCCATCTACGGCTTTTCCGATGGCGATGGCTTCGCGCTCACTCTCGCTGGCGTGGCAACTGACAGCATCACCTATTCGACGACGGCGGCGACGACGGCCGCCAACATCAAAGCGGCTCTTGAAAGCCTTTCCATCGTTGATCCCGGCATTACCGTTGGCGCGACGTCGTCTGGCCGTTTCCGCGTGACCTTCACCGGCGGCGACAACGCGGCGAAGGACTGGAACCTGATGACCGCGACGGCCCTCAACCTCGATGGCTACGTGTCGGTGCTGTCGGTCCAGTCCGGCAAGGAGGCGGGCGAGGACATGATTTCCGACGCGGCGGGCTGGCCCGGCGTCGGCCGCCTCGTCCAGCAACGCCAGGTGCTTGGTGGCCTTAAGAGCCGCCGCAACACGCTGCTCGCCTCGGTTACCGGCAAGCCCTTCAATTTCGACATCACGTTGCCCGGCGCGACGGCGGCGCTCTCCTACGATCTGCAAGACGCGGCGCATGGCATCGTGGAAATCATGGATCAGCAAAAACTGTTGATCTTCAGCGAAGGCGGCATGTGGTTCGATGCCAACGCAACGCTAGACGCCACGGAAGCGCCAGCCTTCAAGAAGACGTCTTCGCCCGGCATCGACGCGCGGTGCCGGCCGATCGCTCTCGACAGCTCGGTCTATTTCTCGCAAGCCGGCGGCCGGGCGATCCGGCAGGGCACCTATTCGGCCGTCGAAGAAAGCTGGGCCCCGGAAAACGCCTCGGTTCTGGCGGCTGCGCTGGTGCCGACGCCGGTCGACTGGACGCTGCTCCGGTCGGTGACCTCGACCGATGCCGATACGATCATCTTCGCGCGCGACGACGGCAAGGCGGTCGCCTTCACGGTCATGGGTGCGCAAGAGGTTTCCGGCTTTGCGCCCTGGGTGACAGACGGCGCCTATCGCAGCTTCGCGTCCGACGACGACAACCGCCTCTGGCAGCTCGTCGAGCGCGACGGCGATCTGTGGTTCGAACTGGCGAGCCTCGACGGCCTCCTCGATGGGGCGATCGATGCGACAAGTGCGGCCCCGACCAAGACCTTCAGCGGCTTTGACGCCATGAACGGGAAGACGGTGTGGGCGGTCGCCGACGATCTCTTTGTGCATGGCCCGCTGACCGTTTCGGACGGCGCGGTGACGATCGGCGAGTTCGCCGACAAGCTGCGCGTCGGCACCTGGCGAGCGCCCTTTGCGCTCGACGTGCCCTTCGACGCCCGTGACGAGACCAAGGCGCCAATGGCGGCACAAAGGCGCGTCTATGCGGCCGAGCTATCGGTGCTGAAAGCGACGTCGGTCGCCATCGCCGCCAATGACGGCGCGCTCGTTGCCCTGCCGCTGTACCAGGCCGACGCCTTCACCGGCTTCGAGGTGGCGCCGCTCGACGATCCTTACACCGGCGTTCTCGTGGCAGAAGGGATGCCGGGGTGGACGCGGAACGCCCACGTCAAGGTGAGCCAGCTCAAGCCGGGAAAACTCACCGTTCGAAGCGTCAAGAAATCAGTGAGGGCGTGATGGAAGCACTTATGGGGCTCTTCGCGGCCGGCGGTGCCGGGGCTACGGCGGTTGGCACCGGTGCGGTTGCAGCCGGCGGCGTTTCCGGCCTGACGCTGCTGCAAGGGGGCATGGCGGCCGTGTCGGCCATCGGCTCGATTGGCGCCGGCATCGCGGCCAACAAGGAAGCCAAGGCCATGGCGGCGCAACAGGAGTTTCAGGCGCGCGACGAGCAGATCGACACCATTACCGAGCAGACGAAGATCAAGAAGGCCTACGCCGACTCGCTTTCGAAGCAGGCGGTGCAATTTGCTGCCGGCGGCGTCGACCTCGGATCCGGATCAGTGGACGCGGCCCGGCGCCAGCTCTCCGAAGATGCCGAGAACGAAATCCAGAACGCCGGCTCGTCGGGCATCCGACGATCGCTGTCGCGGCGCGTGCAGGCGAACATCTACCGACAGAAGGGCAAGTCGGCGTTGATGAGCGGCTTCTTCGACGCGCTCGGGACTGGCTTGAATTTCGGCATATCGGCCTACAAGAACGCCAATGGGCTGACAGCCAAAACCTCAGAGGGTTGATCCATGGTCCAGCTCGCCAAGCTTGGCGTTGAGGCTTCGCAAAAGTCCGACATTCCCGTGAACTACGATACCGGCGCCGTGGATATGTTCCGCACGCTGGCTGCGGTCGGCGGCGGGATTGCCGACCGCATCGGGCAACTGGCGGCTGTGGAGGCCAGGAAAAAGGAACAGATAGACGCTATTCAGGCCGAGCAGGCTGGCTATCGCGATGCCAGCTCGCTCCCGCTCGCCAATGTCGGCGCCGGGGCTGGTGTCGACGACGGCCGTGGAAACGGCGCGCGGAGAACGTATGTCCGCGACCGGCTTGTAGCGAAAGGGTGGACCGCAGAACAGGCGGCTGGCGTCACGGGCGCGTTCGTGCAGGAAAGTGGTCTCAACACCGGCATCGTCGGCGATGCAGGGATTTCCTTCGGCCTCGGTCAATGGAACCGCGAACGGCGGGCGGCATTGACGGCCTTCGCGGCAGCGGCCGGAAAACCCGTCACCGACATCGACACGCAAATCGACTTCTTCGACCACGAAATCCGCAACTCGCCGGCCGAGCAGCGGGCGTTGCTGGCCCTGACATCGGCCAAGACCGTTGACGATGCCGCCGTGGCGATGATGCACTACGAGCGGCCGCGCGACTATTCGCCGGACAACCCCACCGCAGGGCACGGCTGGTCGAACCGGCTCGCCTACGCCAAGAACATTTATGGGGCTGGGTCGGCACCTTCTGCTTCCGGGGGGGCAACAGGGCAAGCGCCAGTTCCGGCCGTGCCGCAGACATCCGTCCCGTCGCAAGGCCCCCGCTTCGAGTTTCGCACCGGCTACACGCCAGCGGACATGGCCTACAACGATGCGGCGCGCAAGACGATCGGCGCTCGGCTCGGCGTTCAGCATCAGAGCGCGATGGATAACATCTACGCCGCCAACAAGGGCGACCCGGCCAAGCTCGACCAGGCGCTCAAGGGCTATTCGCAAGACGCGCTTGCCGGCGTGACCGATCCGCAGCTCAAGGCGGCGATGACGATCGATCTGGAGCAAGCGCAGTCGGCGTACCACAAATCCGCTCTCGGCGAGGCGGAGGCCGCCGCCAAAGAACGTGTCGCCAACGAGAAGTCGATCTTCCTCGACAACATGGCGACGGCCAACATCAAAACGGGCGCGGCGCTCTCCGAACAATACAAGGGCGACCCGACCGGCCTTGCCTCCGCCTATGACAAGCATATGGCCGATACGCTCAAAGGGATCCCCGATCCGGTCGCGCGCGCCGACATGGAACGGCAGTTAACGGCTGATCGGCAGCAAGCGATCGCACAGGCTACCCGTGAACAGGATGCCAAGGCGACCAGTGACCGCCGCGCGTCGTTCGAGGCCACCGTCGAAGCCAGGAAGGCCGCCATCGTCCGCGCGTCGCAGGATGCCGGCAACAGCGCCTCGGCCGACCAGGCGCTCGCCCAGCACCTTGGAGCCCTGAAGGACCAGCTCGACCGTGCCGGCGACGCCTACACTCCCGAGGAAAAGGGGAAGATCTTCCACGGCGTCGTCGATGACATGATCGCAGCGCGGATCGTCGGCGGCTTCAACGCCAACAAGACGCCGGCCGGCAAGCAAGCCTATCGCGATGCTTTCGTGAAATCGTGGATGGGGCAGGACGAGGTTATCGGGCAGATGAGCCCGGATGGCTACGGCAAGATCGTTTCCATCCTGGACGAAGCTCTGATCAAGGACGAGGCCGAACGGACACGCCAGGCGAAGGCCGTCGACACGACGATTTCGTCGGCCTTTTCCAACCTCGAAAAGGGATATCCCCTCACGCCGGATGCAATGGCATCGGTCAAGGCGCAGGTCGCGACACTGGCCGACCCCTCCCTTGATGCCCGCTTCGGCTTTCTCGACAGCATGTCGACCTGGGCGCGTGCCGCCGCCGCCTCGCCGCCGCAGGCGCTTGCCGCGCAGATCGACGACTGGAGCCGCGCCATTCAAACCAGAGGCGCGACCCCCGAGGATATACAGAAACTGGACATCGCGCAGTCGCTGCAAAAGACGATGAGCGAGGGGCTGAAGACCAACGCGCTGGGCTGGGCTTCGCGTGTGGGGCTGATCAATCCGACGCCGATCGACACTAGCTCGACGGAGACGCTCGCCGTGTCACTGCAAAAGCGCGTGGCCGAAGCCGATACCGTCGGCTCCATCTATGGCATGCGTGATCCTGTCGGGCTTCTCCAGCCGGGGGAAGCGCAGGCGATCGGTGATTATCTCACCAGCAACCCGGACCAGCTTCCCGCCTTTTCTCGCTCGGTCTACGGGGCGCTCGGGCAGAACACCGGGCGGTTCTTCGGCGAGATGGCAAAGGATGGCCCCATGCTCGCCCACGTGGCGGGGTTGACGGCCGAAACCGGCGATGAGCGCGTGGCGCGGGACGTCGGCGACATGCTGAAGCGGCGGGCGGTGCCCGGCTATAAGGCGCCGGAAATCCCGAAGGCCAAGGCAAGCGCGGCCATTTCCAACACGATGGGAACGGCAACGCTGCTGCTGCCCCGCCTTTCGGCGGCCGCTCGCGAGACGGCCGACACGCTTTTGGAAGGGCGCGCGCTTCGCCAGGGGTTCGCCGACGACGATGCAGCAACGGCGGCGGCTACGGAAGCGGCCCAACGCTCGCTCGGCGCCCGCATGGTGGGTGACGTTCAATACGGCGGGGCGCAGGAAGTGAACGGCCTTTCTACGCTGCTGCCGCCGACCGTCTCCGGCGAAGAGGCGCAACAGGCCCTCGATATGCTGCGCCCCTCCGATCTGCCGGCGTTGGCCAACCTTTCCAGTTTGCCGGCGATCGGTTCGGCGAACCGTTACGCGATTACGCCCGATGACATCGCCGACGGCCATCTCGTGGCGATCGACACGGACGGACACTATCGCGTCGCTCTCGGCGACCCGACCTCTGACGCCCCGCGCTGGGTGGCGGCGGCCGATGGCTCGCCGTGGATCCTTGATCTCAAGGCCGTCATCGCCGCCCAAAACAGGGTGAGCGGAGAAGCGGAGAAGCGTCGGCGAGAGGGCGTCGCCGAGCGCTGGGGCATGCCGGCAAACGGGGGGCGCTGATGGGCAGCTTTGCTTACGAGACAGCGCTTTCGCCGTGGAACGGTGACAGCCTGGCCGGCGGACGGGCTTCGCTCGGCGAGATCTTCACGGCGGCCGACGACGAAATGCGACTTGGTGCCAACAGCAATTCCCGCTGGGCGGCGTTGGAAGACGCCTACGACGATCGCAACGACGCAATCTTCAAGGCAACGGGTCAACGGCTGCCAAACCCCGTGCGCGATCCGGTGTTGGTGCCGTTCGGGAACGGCGCCGGTCGTGCCCCGTTGCCGGCGGCTGTGGCCTATCCTCAGGGCTCGCGCGCGTGGAAGGACCGCCTCGCCGCGCTTGCCAAGCAATATCCTGATGCCGCCGAGGCGATCGGCGCCGAGCGCCCGATCGATGACGACGCGGGGGCGTTACTGCAAGCGGCCGAGGGGCGATCGGCGGAGGCTTCGGCCTCGCGTCCAGGTGTTGGCGGCTTTCTGGCTGGGCTGGCCGGCGGTATCCGCGGCTCTTTCCGCGACCCGCTTCAGGTGATGGCGATGGTCGTTTCGGGCGGCGAGAGCACGGCTGTAACCATCGGCGGTCGCTTGCTCGGTACGGCAGGGCGGGAAGCCCTGGTGAATGGGCTTTCCGAGGCGGTGATCCAGCCGGAAGTGCAGGCCTGGCGGAAAGAAGCCGGTGTCGACCACGGCTTAGGCCGGGCGTTCGGCGATGTGATGATGGCGGCCGGTCTCGGCGCCGGGTTCGGCACGATCGCCCAAGGCCTTCGCGAAGTGGTGCCGGCCTTGCGCGGGATCGGACAGGAACGGGCGGTGCCGAGCGAGCTACGCGGCGCGGTCGACGCGATCGACGCCGACGAAGCTGTCGCCGCCATGAAGTTGCCGGACGTATCGCCTGCAACGCATGACGAGGCGATGGCCGCCGGTGTGCGGGCGGCCGAGACGGGCGAGGTGCCGCCGTACCTCACCGAAACGCCGATGGAAAGCGCCAACCGGGAACTCTGGGCTGCGGCGCCTGACGACATGGGTCGGCTCGATGCGCTTTCCCGGCAGCGGGATATCAACGCGGCTGCCCTCACTGACCTGCAAGCACGGTCGATGGATGATGCCACCTTCGCGCCGGTGCGGCGGGCGTTCATCGAAGCGGAAGCGGCGGCGGCTGACGCGGATCGCCTCCGGGCGGCAGCCGATGCCTCGAAGATTGAGACCGAACGGACGCTCCTCGGCGAGCGAGCGGCGGCGCGAGACCGGGAGGCCGAGCGCATTCTCGGCACCATCGATCCGGAGAAGGCGCGCGAGCTACGCGACATTGAAGGCCAACTCAAGCTGCGCCGCGAGGGCCAGACCAATGTCGAGCAACTGCTCGGTGAAGCGCGGGCAAAGGTCGACGAACTTCGGGCACCGCTGCTCGACAAATATCGGCGCGCTCCGGAGCCGGCGCCCGAAATCATGCTGCCGGCGGAATACGGCCCGACCATCAAGGCATCGCCCGATGCCTGGGCAGACGCCGTCGCCAAGGCCGAGGCTGACGGAAAGGGGCAGATCATCGGCGCGCTCTACAACGATGAGCTGGGGCACGTGGCGGCGCCCTGGTCGATGCCCGGCGACAAGGAACACGGGCTTGCCGGCCTGATAGGCCGTGGCCGCCGGGACGTCGTGGAGCGGCTACCGGAGATCATCCGGAACGGCCGCGTCGAGATGGGACGGTCGCGGGCTCGGATCTTCACAGACGATCACGGCGCCGTCGTTCGGCTCGATTTTCGGCGGCAACGGGGAAAGGGTCAGGCTTCGGGCGGAAGCCCCTGGCTGCTGACGGCATTCAGAAAAGAAGATAACGCCGGGGATCCGAAGTTTGCACGGTCGGAACCCGAGGGGGTGACCGTCAACTCTTCTCCCCCGCCGGCACCTGAAAATATAGGCGCAACTCTGCCGAAAAACAACTCCGCTGCCATTCCGCGCCGATCGCTGTCCGGATCTGCCGGCGATCGGGCAGCGATCAAGGAAGCGCAGGATCTGAGAGACCAGGCGAGAGAGTATCTTATCGACAGCTCGTGGTCCTCAGATCCAAAAGCGAGCAAGATCGCATATCAAAAGGCTCGGGATCTGGAGGCGCGCGCCGACGAAATAGAGCGGCGTGTCGTGCCCAAAGGCAAACAAGCAAGAACCGACCCGGCAACGCCGGGGACGACCGCGCCAACCGAAGCGACGGCCCCCGCAGCAGAGTTGATGCCGGCCGCGCCTGCGCGTGCCGAAAACGAGGCGATAAACACGCTCCGCCGTGCTCTCTCCGGCACGGCAGACGAGCGCGCGGCGGCGCATCGCAAGCTCGGCCAGATGGTCGATACCCTTCAGCGGCGCGAAGGCTACGAACCAAAGATCCACGGGCAGGCGACCGTCGACCTTCTGACACATGCGCTCGGCGGGGATCCCGACCGTGTTGTTTCCAGCCTGGCGCGAGATGCGGCCGGCGCCGACGTCGACGTGACGTTTCAGCGTGGCCTCGAGGTGGCCGGCCGGGGCGACGCGCTTTCCGAAATGATCGACGCCTGCAAAGCGAGGTGACGTGATGGGCATCGAGAAATGTCTCTCCACTCTGGTGGAGGCGAAGGAAATCAGCTCTGCGGAAGCCGATGACCTCAATAAGCGCTACGAGCAGTTCCGCGGCGCCCGGGCGGCAAGCGGCTCGCCGGCCGCCGATGCCGAGGCGAAGGCCGACCTTTCGGCCGACCTCAAGGCGGAAGCCCTGGACAGGAAGCGGCGCTTTTTGCTGCAAACGGCCGTTGATGCGCGGATCGATGCCGACCTCGACCGGTTCCGCACGGCGAGTGGCAAGAAGGACAAGGCGGAAGCTGCGCTGGCGTTGCTCGAACACTACGGCACGGCGCCGTATTCGTCGGTCGAAGGGCGTCGAAAATCGCTGATCGGCGCCGACCTCGCCAAGCTCTCGGACCTTCTCGCCGCCTTCGAACGCGACTGGAAGGGCGGCGCGCCGAACAAGGCGCGGCTTTCCAACATCGTGCGCGAGGCCTTCGGCAAGGACACCGGCGACCGCTCGGCGAAGGCATTCGTGCGGGCCTGGCTTGAGGTGGCTGAAGGCGAACGCGCGCGCTTCAACCGGGCTGGCGGCTCGATCGGCAAGCTGGACAACTGGGGGCTGCCGCAAGTCCATGACCGGTTGGCTCTGACCAACATCGGGAAAGACCGCTGGGCGACAGCCATTCTGCCGCGCCTCAACCTTGATCGGATTTCAGAGATCGCCGGCCGACGGATCACGCGCGAGGAGATGACCGGCATCCTCGGTGATATCTGGGAAGACGTGGTGACCGACGGATGGGCAAGTCGCGACATTTCGCGTGTGGCCTATGGCAAGGGCATGCTCGCCAAACAGCGCTCGGAACACCGCTTCCTCATCTTCAAATCGCCCGACGACTGGATGGCCTACCAGGCGGACTTCGGCGGCGGCGCCGACCCCTTCGCGGCGATGATGCACCACATCGGCATGATGAACCGCGATATCGCCGCCATGGAAATCCTCGGGCCGAACCCCGACGCGCAGATCCGGCGACTGACCAACATCCTGACCAAGGCCGGGCAGGAAACCAAGATCGGCAAGGGAAAGGACATCGCCAAGGGGCTGGTGTTCTCGGCCGAGACGCGCGCTGCGCAGGCCGCCGAACGGCTCGATGAAATGTGGTTCGCCATGCGCGGCGGCGCCGGGGCGCCTGTATCGTCGGGAATGGCCTGGGCCGGCGCCACGGCGCGCGGCGTCATCACCTCGTCGGTCATGGGCAAAGCCGTGCTTTCGGCGGTGACGACGGACCCGATGTTCGGCGCGGCGGCCCGCCACATGGCAGGTCTCCCCGCCTTCCGTTCGTTGTCCGACACGATCGGCGCCATGGGCAAGGAAAGCCGCACGGAAGCCGTGCGAATGGGCCTCGTGCTCGACAGCGCGCTCAACGTGCTGGGCACCGAAGCGCGCTATGCCGGCGCGATCGGCAACGCCAAGCTCGGCAACTGGCTGGCCGATCGTACGCTCGCATGGAGCGGACTGAACGCATGGACGCAAGCCGGCAAGCACGGTTTCGGCATGACGATGATGATGCACCTCGCCGACCAGACGTCGAAGGGGTGGAAGTCGGCCGATCCGACCTTCCGGCGGACCTTCGAGCGCTACGGCTTCACGGCGGAGGATTGGGCGAAGCTCGCCACGGTGAAGCGTTATCGGCCGGACGCCGGTGGCGGGTTCCTGCGCCCTGACGAGATCGCGGCCGTTGACGAACAACTGGCGCACCGGGTGCTGGAAGTGGTGCTTACGGAAACCGAATACGCGGTGCCATCCGGCACGGTGCGAGGGCGCACCTACTTCGTCGGCCGGACGCGGGCCGGCACGGCAAAAGGCGAGTTCTGGCGCTCGGCCGCCATGTACAAGTCCTTCTCGGTGACCTTTGCCCTGCTTTACGGATCGCGGCTGATCCGCACCGCTTATGAACGCGGCATGGTTTCGGCGGCAGCTTATGCCGGCGCCATCCTGTTCACGTCGTCGGTGGGCGGCGCGGCGGCCATGTGGCTGAAGGACGTGACGGCCGGTCGTGATCCCCGCCCGATCGGCAGTGGCACCGACGCGGCCAAGTTCCTCGGCGCGGCAGCCCTGCAAGGCGGCGGGCTTGGCATCTGGGGTGACTTCCTGTTTTCCGACCTCAACCGCTACGGCGGCAGCTTCGGCAAGACCCTGGCCGGCCCCGTGGCAGAACGGGGAAGCGGTATCCTCAACCTGACGCTCGGCAACCTCGTGCAGCTCGGCATGGGCGAGGATGCCAACTTCGGCCGCGAGGCGGTACGCTTTCTTTCCGGCAACGTGCCTTTCGCCAACATCTGGTACGCGCGCATCGGCTGGGAACGGCTGTTCCTCGACCAGGTGCAACATGCCGTCGACCCGAAGGCCAACCAGTCGTTTAAAGAAGCGAAACACCGCTGGGTACGCGACTTCAACACGGATTTCTGGTGGCAGCCGGGCAAGGCCGCGCCCGACCGGATGCCCGCCTTCTGATTTCCTGCCCCTTGCCGTCACCATGGGATAACGAACCCGCACGCCGATCTCGGGCGGGGTCCGCGTGCCATGCGAGGGAAGGGTTTTGCGTTCCTTCGCTGGCCGGCGGGGGTGGTGCCCCGCCGGCCCTTCAAACAGCGAGGGCACGATGGCGCTGCCGGATCCGATCCCGAGACGAGAGATCACCCTCGACGTCACCTCGTCGAAGGCCGACTACGGCGTCCCTTTCCCCTTCATCTTCGACATGGACGTTGAGGTGGCCGTGTCGACGGCCGCCGCGCCCGACACCTTCGTACCGCTGGCCTACCCTACCGGCTACACGCTCACCGGCGCCGGCAACCCGATCGGCGGGACGGCACATTTGTCGGTCAACCCCGAGGTTGGCGGCAAGGTGCGCTTTCGCGGCATTTCTGCGGAAAACGCATCGGAAGAGGTGATCCGGGGTGTCCGCTACAATTACTTGACCATTGAACAGACGCTGTTGCGGTTTGCCTGGGGGCTTCAGGAGACTGCGCGGGACACGGACGATCTCGGCGACCGCGTCGATGGTATCTTTGAAGCGGTCGCCGACGCTGTCGCTACCACGACGTCGAAAGCTGCTGCCGCCTCCGCTAGTGCGACCACAGCCTACACGGCGGCCGGCACTGCAGCCGGTGCTGCCGATACGGCCGGCGCCGCAGCCGCGCTCGCCAATCAGTTGGCCAATGCGGCCCCCGACACGCCGGTCGGCAATGGATATTCGGCCCGCCATTGGGCGGCCTTGGCCCAAGCGCTTTCGGACACTTTCGACCTGAGCAGCTACTCGACCACAGCCCAGATCGAGGCAATCCTTGAAGGCTACGTGCCGACGGCACGGACGATCGCCAGCGGCAACGGCGTTATGATCAACGGTGGTGCAAGCGCGACGCTTGGCAGCACCGTGACCGTCTCACTCGACTTTGCGACCGATGCGGAGGCCATTGCTGGCACAAATACGGGGAAACCCGTCGCCCCTGCTGGATTGCACGCCGCGATCGTCGCGGCTCTAGCAAGCGCCTCGGGCGTCCCGATCGGCACCTGGGACCACTTTAGTGGGCAAACACCACCTGCCGGCTATCTGGTTCGGGATGGCTCTGCCGTATCTCGCACCACCTATGCAGCGTTATTCGCCGTTTGTGGAACAACCTACGGTGCCGGTGATGGCTCCACCACGTTCAACCTACCTGACGGCCGGGGTGTGTTCGATCGCGGTTGGGACGGTGGCCGTGGATTGGATAGTGGTCGTGTATTCGGCAGCTATCAGGCAGACGAGCTTAAGAGCCACACACACACAATACAAAGGATTGTGACGGGCGGAATTGTCATCGAGGGCATATCAACTATATCGCAAACGCCTAACGGTACTTTCGCCTCGGGCGCTACCGGTGGCACCGAAACCCGACCGAAGAACATCGCTGGTCTCCCGATCATCCGCGCTTACTGAGGGTTATGATGAAGACGGTTTATCAGACTGACGCGGCCGGCGTCTTTGTTGGCGAGACAGTGGCACATGAAAGCCCGCTGGAACCCGGTGTCGTCTTGATACCGGCGGGGTGCGTCGAAAGCCCCCCTCCGGCTGCCGCGGCCGGCCATGCGGCCATGTGGTCCGGCTCTGCCTGGGCGCTGGTCGATGATCGTCGCGGCGAGAGCTGGTACGACGGCAACACACCAATCCTGATCGACTTCGTGGGTGATCCGATAGAGCGCGGTTACACCGCATCTGCTCCAGCGGCCACGCTCGACGATCTCCGTGCCGCCAAGATCGCCACGATCGTGGCGGTGGCCGATGCGCTGCTCGGCGCCGGTGCGCCGGTCACCGGTGGGCTGCATGTCGCCCTCGATGACGGCGGCCGGGCCGACCTTACCGCAATGGCGGCGACCGCCACGGCCGCGGCCAGCGGCGCCGTATCGTGGCCGGAGAGCTATTCGCGCGGCTGGATCACCATCGAGAACGTCCGCATCCCGCTCGCCACGCCGACCGCCGGCCTGACTCTGGCGGCCTCCGTCGGTGATTACTACGCCGCCCTGGTCCAGCACCGGCGCGACCTGAAGGACGCGGCGCTGGCGGCCGAAGATGCCGCCGCGCTCGACGCCATCGACATTTCCGCCGGCTGGCCGGCCTGAGAAGGGGGCAATCATGGACATGCAGATTTTCACCGTTGCGCAGGCCGCCGCCGTCACATACGGCGTGCCGGCCGCGTGGATCGCCGCCATCATCGCCAAGGAAAGCAACGGCGCCGTTTATGCGACCGTTCACGGCAACAGGTTGCCACTCATCCGCTGGGAGGGGCACTACTTCTATCAGCGCCTCAAGGGTGCCGCCCTCAATATGGCCGTCGCAAAGAAGCTGGCGGCGCCGAAAGCGGGTGCCGTCAAGAACCCGAAGGAACAGGAAAAGCGCTGGCGCAAGCTGGTGGAGCCGGCCTGTTCGATCGATATGGACGCCGCGCATGAGAGCATGAGTTGGGGCGTCGGCCAGGTCATGGGCGCGCACTGGAAACGGCTCGGTTTTGCGAGCGTCGCCGACTTGGTCAAAATGGCCTGTTCTGGCCTCTATGGCCAGGTCGACGTCATGATGCGCTATTGCCGTGAGTTCGGCCTGCTCGACGAGCTGCAACGCGGTGATGCGTTGGGGTTCGCTCGTGGCTACAACGGCCCTAAGGCTCCGGCATCCTACGCCGACGATATCGAACGCCTGGCGCTGGACTACGGCGGCGAAGTCAACACGGCGGGCGTGGCCGGCATGCTTCGTATGGGCATGCGCGGCGCCAAGGTGCGCGAGCTGCAATCGCTGCTCAACCGTACCGGGGCCGCGCTCACGGTCGACAGCGACTTCGGGCCGACCACCAAGGATGCGCTCGTCATCTTCCAGCGCAAGAACGGCTTGAAGGTGGACGGCCTCGCCGGCCCCGAGACCGTGCGGGCACTGTCGGCTTACCGTGTGGCGCCGGACGAGGCGCTTGGCGTCGTCGGCCCGTTGCAGACGGCCGAGGCGCGCCAGGGTGGATCATCGATCGGCGGCGGCGTCGTCGTGCTCGAGGCGGCCAAACAGGTTCAGCCGTATGTCGACCAGCTCAACCAGACGGCCGACAAGCTGCAATCGCTGTCCTCTCTCTCCGATCTCGCCGGCTACGCGACGACGGCGCTCTATGTGGCTGGCGGCGTGCTCATCCTCGGCGGGCTCGTGTGGGCCGGCCTCGGTTGGCTCAAGAGCCGGCGGACGGATGGCTGGGCGTGATGGCGGCCATCCTCTGGGCGGCCAAGCATTGGCGTCTCGTCGCGGCCGGAATGGCCGCCCTCGCCCTGCTGGTTGCCGCCTGGTGGCTGATCGACTTTGGCCGAGGGATTGAGCGGGTCGGACAAGATCGCGGCTCTCTGAACAACTGGCGCGATAGGAGCGCGATCGACGATGCGATGCAGACCGATGACGATGTGGCGCTCTGCATGCGCCTTGGTGGCGGCGGCGACTGTCGGGGCTTGCGCGTCGGCCGGTAGCACCTGCGACGGCTGGCGGCCGATCCCGCTCAAGCCGGCGTCGGCAGTCTACCTGGTTGGCAATGACAGGCCGGCGGCCGAGGCGATCGCCGGGCATTCGGAGTTTGGCCGCAAGAAGTGTGGGTGGAAGTGATGCCAGACCTCCGGAAGGACATTCCTCTTCCAACCATCATCGCCTTGGTGACGCTCGCCATGGCGCTGGCCGGCGGCTGGACAGACCTAAAGGCCAGCATCACGAGCACGGAAGCGAAGGTGTTCGATCACGATCGGCGCTTAGGCGAGATCGAGGCGGATGGGAAAGCCGGCCGAGCCGACAACACGCGCGTCCTACAGGATATCGCCGAGATCAAGACCGACTTGAGATACTTGCGCCAGGCGATGGAGCGCGATGACGCGTTGGTAAACAGGAGGCAATGATGGCAGGTATGCTCACAACCTTCGCTGGCAAGCTCTTTTCACTCTTGCCCGATGGAATGACGAAAGTTGGCGCCGTTCTACTGGTCGATAAAGATGGCAACCCGATCGGCGCGTCTGGCGGCTTGGTATCCGAAGCGGCGGGTGCCGTCTCTACCGTCAGCGGCCCACTGGCGACGGCGGGGGATGCCATCATCATCCCGCTTGCCGGCTTCAACGGCGCCGTGTTCGCATTTTCTGGCGTCTTCACTGGTCTCGGCGGTGCCTTTGAGGCGAGCTACAACGACGGCGCCAACTATGTTGCCGTTTCGGCGGTGAGCGTCGGCGGCGGATCTCCCGTCACCACGGTTTCTTCGCTGGCGGCGGCTGCGGCTTACGAAGTGTATGCGGCTGGCGCCACCCACGTTCGGTTCCGCGTCACAGCCATTTCTACCGGTCCCGCCGCGGCGATCGCGCGACCGTTCGTCTTTGCCGCAGATCCCGCTCCCGGTGTTGCCGGCGGTACGCTCACTCTCTCGGCCATCAGTTCGTCGAGCAACACCATCATCGGGGACGTGAGCAATTCGCCGCGCACGACGTCCGGCGGCTTATCCAGCTTGAACCGCCTCCTTTCGGCCATCGCTTCTACCAACGCGACTTTGGTCAAGGGCGCCGCCGGCCGGCTCTACAAGGCGCGAGGCTACAACGCGGCGGCGGCCGTCCGTTACCTCAAGCTCTACAACAAGGCCAGCGCACCGACAGTTGGTACCGATACGCCTGTCGTAACCTTGCCGTTGGCACCCTCGGCGGTCTTCGACATCGATCTTGTGCCGATCGGGCAATACTTTTCGACGGGCATTGCCTTCGCATTGACGACCGGCTCGGCCGACAGTGACACGGGCGCGGTGGCGGCTGGCGACGTGGTCGGTCTGGCGCTCTGGTACGCTTAATAGGAGGAAAACATGCGTTGGTGGCTTAACAAGAATGGCGAGAACACCGGGATCAACTTCGACGATGGCGTCGTCGCCCCAGAGACGGATGGCCATGGTCCCGGCCCTGGTGAAGATGGCTTTACGCGCGATTTGGTCGACGCTGAGTGCTCACGCCGGACTGCGGACGAGGGCGGCGATTGGACCGCTGACTATTGCGACGTGACGTGGCTCCCGGTCCCTACGGCACCGAACGAAAATGAATGAAAAGAACGTAATTGTCGGGAAAAGAATACCTAACATATTGATTTATAAAGATTTTAAAGTGACTGTTAATCACCGGGTCGTAGGTTCGAGTCCTACTCGCGGAGCCATCGGTTTCCCCGTGAAATCAATTGGTTGATACAAAGCGTTGTGCTGCGGCTCGGGCAGTCATGCGTCTTTGTCGCATCCCCTCACGACGGGATCGAGAAAAAGCTGTCAATCGCCAGCGCCGCCGCGCCGCGCGCCCAGGCGTCGTCGTTCCAGAACTCGACGAACACCTCGGTGCCCCGCTGGAAGTTCTTTTCCTTCAGCGTGGCGACCAGGGGATCGAGCAGCGCCGGTCCGAACAGCACGCCCTCGCCGCCAATCACCATGGTCTCCGGGTCGAACAGGCTGGCAAAGGTAGCCGCCGCCGCGCCGAGCCGCCGACCGGCGGTATCGAGGATCTCGCGCGCCACGGCGTCGCCGGCCGCCGCCAGCGCCGCCAGGGCGGCTGGATCGATGGTTCGGTCGGACGGCCTGACGATGTCATAGGAGTTGACGATAGCCGGCAACGAGGTCACCGCCTCGAGGCAGCCGAGTCGGCCGCACTCGCAACGCGGACCACCCTCGACCACGGTAAGGTGACCAATCTCGCCAGCGCCGCCGTAACGGCCACGCAGCAACTGGCCGTCGACGATCATCGCCGCGCCGATGCCGCGACCAAAGGAAAACACCGCCAGGGACGAGGCCCGCCGTCCGGCGCCGAACAGGTGTTCGGCCAGCGCGAAGGCGTTGACGTCGTTGTCGACCCAGACCGGCACGCCGGCCAGGTGACCGATCAGCGCGGCGATCGGCACGTCCTTCCAGCCGAACCGGTCGCAGCGCAGGCAGATGCCGCGCTCGGCGTCGTGCTGGCCGGGCATGGCGAGACCGATGCCGATCAGCCGCCGCTTGTCCTCGCCTGAGCGCTCGAGAAGTTGGGCGAGCGCATCGGCGATCGCTTGCGCCACCGCCTGTGGCGAGCGCGCGTCGACATCGGCGGTCAGGGTGTCGATGACATTGGTGCCGAGGTCCGTGAGCGTCGCCCGAAAGCTGTGCTCCATCAGCTTGACACCCAGCGCCACATGACCAGCGTAATTGAGATCGAGCCGCGTCATCCTGCGCCGGCCACCGTCAGCCACAGCGTCGAGTTCGACGATGACCTGCTGCTCCAGCAATTCGGACGACACATAGGAGATCGCCGCCGGGCTAAGTCCCGTCGCGGTGGCGATGTCCGAGCGGGCTGTCGGGCCATGCCGGCGCAGATGGTTGAGCAGCAGCAAGCGGTTGAGGGTACGCGAAGTGCTCTGGTTTCCCTTCAGGGAGGGCATGAAGACGCTTTCGTTGCCAAGGCCGGCCGGCCCTGCTTGTTTCACTTATAGAAATGAAAGATGGCCGATTTCAACACCCCGGTTGTTTCCGGATGCCACCGCGATTGCCTGGTTCGGCCGAACCGACAACGACCAAGATACTGACTAAGCCGATGAAATAAAGCATTCTTTGGCGCCTCCCTCCTCCCTCCCATCCCCGCACGCGATAAATTTCGAGAATCGAATTTATGCCGCTTGACTCATACTCCGTTTCATTTAATTAATTGAAGCCACAGTTCGGTCAACCATGGCGGTCGTCAGCATGCCTCGTTCCACCCGCGCCCAGTTTCCCACCGCCTTCCGGTGGGGCGTCTCCACCTCCGCCTTGCAGATCGAAGGTGGATCGGACGCCGACGGTCGCCGGCCATCGGTCTGGGATAGCTTTGCCGCCGAGCCGGGACACGTCCGGAATGGCGACACGCCAGCGGTGGCCTGCGACCACTATCACCGCTGGCCGGAAGACCTCGACCTCGTGAAGGCGCTCGGCGTCGGCGCCTACCGTTTTTCCGTCTCCTGGCCGCGCATCCTGCCGACGGGAACCGGGGCGGTGAACGAAGCGGGCCTTGCCTTCTACGATCGCCTCGTCGACGGGCTTCTCGAACGCGGCATCGAACCCTGGTTGACGCTCTACCATTGGGATCTGCCGCAGCCGCTCGAGGATGCCGGCGGCTGGCCGCGCCGGGACACCGCCCTCGCCTTCGCCGATTTCGCCGACGTGGTGTCCCGCCGTCTCGGCGACCGCGTCAAGCGCTGGATCACCCACAACGAGCCCTGGTGCAGCACCATCAAGGGCTATTACGAGGGCGAGTTCGCGCCGGGCAAGCGCGACCTTGCCGCGGCGATGCAGGCCACCCACCACGTTCTGCTGTCACATGGTCTGGCACTGCCGGTACTCAGGGCCAACGTCACTGATGCGAGCTGCGGCATCGCGCTCAGCTTGCACCCCATCCACACGGCGTCCGGCTCCGAGGCCGACCGCCTTGCCGCCCTCCGCCACGATGGCCTCAGGAACCGCTGGTTCCTCGACCCGCTGCATGGCCGCGGCTACCCTGAGGATGTCTTGCTGGAGTTGGGCGACGCCGCGCCAACGATCGTCGACGGCGACCTGGCGACCATCGCCGGCCAAACCGATTTCCTCGGCATCAACTATTACTTTCGCGAGATCATCGCCGACGACCCGAGAGGGGCGCCGATGCGGTCGCGCGTCGTCGAGACGGATGCCTCCGACGTCACCGGTTTTGGCTGGGAGGTTTATCCCGAAGGACTGACCGAGTTGCTTCTCCGCGTGACGCGTGACTATCAGCCGGCACCCATCGCCATCACCGAGAATGGCGCGACCTACCCCGACGACGTGGGAGCGGACGGCAAAATCCACGACGACAAGCGCGCCGTTTACATCCACCGCCATATCGACGCCCTGCGCGCGGCAATGGACGGCGGCGTCGATCTCACGGGCTATTTCGTCTGGAGCCTTCTCGACAATTTCGAGTGGGCGGAGGGCTATTCCAAGCGGTTCGGCCTGGTGCACGTCGATTTCGAGACTCAGACGCGGACCATGAAGCAAAGCGGCCGCTGGCTCGCCGACTTTTTGAAGGCGTGATCCAAGAGCGGACGTGATTTTCATCCTGGCGTCCCCGCATCCTCGCGGGCCGCGGATGGCGATTTTGAAGGGACCCGACGGGAGAGTATCGGGTCGCGATGAAGGAGGAGAGACATGTTCACGAAGCTTGGAGTGCTGGGCACGGCAATGGCCTTTGCCCTGACGACTACCACGCCGGTCTTCGCCGGCACCGCCGAGGTCATCCACTGGTGGACCAGCGGTGGCGAGGCGGCAGCGCTGAAAATTCTCGTCGAAGCCTATGAGAAAACGGGCAACACCTGGAAGGATAACCCGGTGGCCGGCGGCGAAGCGGCGCGCATGGTGGCCCGCACGCGCATCCTCGGCGGCGATCCGCCGACGTCCATGCAGTGGCAGGTTGGCGCCCCGCTGATGGCGCTCGCCGAGGAAGGCCAGCTCAACGACATCGACGCCGTCGCCAAGGATTGGGACACGCTGTTGCCGAAGGTGATCGCCGACAATGCCAAGTTCGAAGGCAAGTACGTCAGTGCGCCGATCGATATCCACGGCCATAACTGGCTGTGGGGCAACCAGGCCGTTCTCGACGACGTTGGCATTGCCATGCCGAAGACCTGGGACGAGCTGATCGCCTCGGCCGACAAGATCCGCGCCAAGGGCTACATCCCGCTGGCGCTCGGTGGCCAGTCCTGGCAGGAGATCTTCGTCTTCGAGAGCATCCTGGTCGACGTCGGCGGTCGCGATTTCCTGACCAAGGTCACCTACGACCTTGATGATGCTGCGCTGCGCAGCCCCGAGATGCTGAAGGCCTTCGAGACCTTTGCCAAGGTGCGCGACCTCGTCGATCCCGGCAGCCCGAGCCGCGACTGGAACATCACCGGCGGCCTGCTGATCAACGGCAAGGCGGCCTACATGATCATGGGCGACTGGCTGAAGGGCGAGTTCGTGGCGGCGGGCAAAGTTCCCGGCAAGGACATCGCCTGCGAGGTGTTCCCGGCCGGCGGCAAGACGCTGGTGTTCGGCACCGACTCCTTCGCCATGACGGCGGTGAAGGACCCTGCCCTGCGCGAAGCCCAGCTGGCGCTGGCCGCGACGATCATGGACCCGGTGGTGCAGAAGGAATTCAGCCTGCGCAAGGGCTCGATCCCACCGCGCCTCGGCATCGACAAGACCGGCTTTGACGCCTGCGCCCAGATTGCCATGGGCGAAGCGGCCGAGGGGCACCTGTTCCTGGTGCCCGACAACGTCGCCGACGCCACCAGCATCGGTGCTCTGGTCGACCAGATGACCACCTTCCTGCACAGCAAGATGACCCCTCAGGAAGGCGTCACGGCCATGGCCGACGCCGTGGCGGCGACCCGCTGACGGGCTTTCGACACGATGTGCCGGCGGTGGTTGTCCACTGCCGGCACGCCTCCGATCCGTGAAGCGAAGGCTCCGATCATGCGCAGATTTCTCCAGCGGCACATGTCGCAGATCGCCCTGTCGCCGTCCCTGGCGCTGATCGCGATCTTCCTCTACGGCTTCATCGCCTACACGGCGGCGGTCTCCACGACCAACAGCAAGGCCTTCCCGCGCTTCGACAATTTCGTTGGCCTCGAGCAGTACTGGCGCCTGTTGCACACGCCGCGCTGGCACGTCGCCTTCACCAACATGTTCCTGTTCGGCGGGCTGTTCCTGCTCGTCACCATTTCGCTCGGCCTCGTCATCGCCATCCTGATCGACCAGCGCATCCGCGCTGAAAGCTTCTTCCGGTCGATCGTCATGTATCCGATGGCCATGTCCTTCGTGGTGACCGGCATCATCTGGCAATGGCTGCTCAACCCCACCCTCGGCATCGAGGTGATGGTGCATCAGCTGGGCTTCACCAGCTTCCGCCTCGACTGGCTGACCAATCCCGACACCGTTATCTGGGCCCTGGTGGTTGCGGCCTTCTGGCAGGGCTGCGGCCTTGTCATGGCGCTGTTCCTCGCCGGCCTGCGCGGCATCGACGAAGACATCTGGAAGGCGGCGGCGATCGATGGCATTCCCGCCTGGCGGGTCTATGTCTTCATCGTCATCCCAATGCTGGCGCCGGTGTTCCTCACCGTCGTCGTGCTCTTGGCGCTGTCGATCGTCCGCTCGTTCGATCTGGTGGTGGCGCTGACCAACGGCGGCCCCGGCGTATCATCCGACCTGCCGTCGGTGTTCATGTTCGACATGGCGTTCCGCCGCACCAACCTTGGCCTGTCGGCCGCCTCGGCGGTGGTGATGCTCGGCACCGTGCTGGCGATCCTGATCCCCTATCTCTACGCCGAAACGAGGGAGCGCGCCTGATGCCGGCCCTGACAAACGCACTGCCCAGGAGATCCGGCTGGCTGACGCCGCGGCGGCGCAAGGCCATCCTGACGCGCGGGTTTCTCTATTTTCTTCTGGTGATCGTCGCCGCCTTTTTCGCCGGTCCCCTCTACATCCTGCTCAGCACGTCCTTCAAGACGATGCCGGAGATCCAATCGGGCGGGTTGATGACGCTGCCGCACGAACCGACGGTCCAGCCTTGGATCACCGCCTGGGGCGAGGCTTGCATCGGCATCACCTGCGGTGGCCTGAAAGGCTATTTCGGCAACTCGATGGTGATGACCATCCCGGCCGTGCTGATCTCGGTGATGATCGGCGCCATCAACGGTTACGCGCTGGCCAAATGGCCGTTTCCGGGTGCCCGCTTCGTGTTCGCCGCGCTGGTCGCCGGCAACTTCGTGCCGTTCCAGGTGGTGCTGGCGCCAGTCGCCGTGACGCTCCGCACGCTCGGCCTGTTCGGCTCGGTCGAAGGGCTGATCCTGATCCACGTGATCTACGGCATCCCCATCACCACCATGCTGTTCCGCAACTTCTTCCTGTCGGTGCCCAACGACCTGATCAAGGCAGCACGCATCGACGGCGCCGGCTTCTTCTGGATCTTCTTCCGCATCGTGCTGCCGCTGTCGCCATCGGTGATCGTCGTGGCGCTGATCCTGCAGTTCACCGGCATCTGGAACGACTTCCTGTTCGCCGTTTCCTTCTCCAATCCGTCGAGCGCACCGATGACGGTCGCCCTCAACAACCTGGTCAACTCCAATTTCGGGGTGAAGGAATACAACGTCCACATGGCGGCGACGGTGATCGCCGCCGCCCCCACCCTCATCCTCTACATCCTGCTGGGCCGCTACTTCCTGCGCGGCATGACCGCCGGGGCCGTCAAGGGTTGACCGTCATGATCGACATCCGCGTTTCCAACTGCAACAAGAGCTACGGCTCGCTGAGGGTGCTGAAAGACATCAACCTCGAAATCGAGCGCGGCGAGTTCATCGTGCTCTTGGGGCCATCGGGTTGCGGCAAGTCGACGCTGCTGCATATCGTCGCCGGTCTCGACCGGCTGAGTTCGGGAGAGATCGAGATCGGCGGCCGCGACGTCACCGATGTCGAGCCCAAGGACCGCGACATCGCCATGGTGTTCCAGTCCTACGCCCTCTATCCGACCATGAGCGTGCGCAGCAACATGGAGTTCGGCCTGCGCATGCGCGGCAAGCCGATGTCGGAGATCCGGCCGCTGGTCGAGGAAAAGGCGCGCATGCTGCACATCGACCACCTGCTGGATCGACGGCCGAGCCAGTTGTCCGGCGGCCAGCGACAGCGCGTCGCCATCGGCCGGGCGCTGGTGCGCGATCCCAAGGTGTTCCTGTTCGACGAGCCTCTCTCCAATCTCGACGCCAAGCTGCGCGCCAGCATGCGGACCGAGATCAAGAAATTGCACCAGTCGCTGGGGACAACGGCGATCTACGTCACCCACGACCAGCTCGAGGCGATGACGCTCGCCACGCGCATGGTGGTGATGAAGGCCGGCGAGATCCAGCAGATCGGCAAGCCGGAAGAGGTCTACCACCGGCCGGTCAACCTGTTCGTCGCCGACTTCCTCGGCAACCCCGGCATGAATTTCATGAAGGGACACCTGCGGCTCGACGGCGGCCGCGTCTCGGCCGACGTCGGTGCGGCAACGCTGCCGCTCGACGGTTATGCCTTTGAGGTGGCGCCGGTCGCTGGGCAAGCGGTGGTGATCGGCCTCCGCCCCGAATCCATCCAGCCAGCGTCTGTTCAGATGTCGGACGGCGGTGCACCCTACGCCTTGACGCTAAAGCCGATTTTGACCGAGCATACCGGCTCGGACAACCTCGTCGTGCTGGCGATGGGCGAACAGGAGATCGTCGGCAAGTTCCCCTCCGACATGCTGCCAAAGCTCGGGGAGCCTGTTGCGATTGGCTTCGACCTCTCCCGCGTCTCGGTATTCGACGCCGAAAGCGAGCGGCGCATCTAGCCTGGTCAGTGCGGTCGCTTCGCCTGCAGGCCCGATATCATGATGTCGATGATGGCGTGGGCGGCGGCTTCCTCGTTTATGCGGCCGCCGCTGAACTGGACCATGCCGCCGAGGGCACGCAGCAAATCGAGTGGATCGACGTCAATGCCGATCTCTCCGGACGCAACGGCATTGGCCACCAGGAAATCGATCGTCCGCTTGGTTTCGGCGCCGGAAGCGGCGTAGAGTGACGACTTGCCATCAGCCAGCGAGTCCAGCAGCTCCATCATGCCGTGCTTGACCGACATGTAGTTGAAGAAGAGGCGCATCCACTCCCTGAGCGCCTCGACCGGCGGCCGACTGGCGGCAAGTTCCGATGCCGCCTGTACCAATTGGTCGCTCTCGTTGCGATAGACCGCCTCGATCAGCGCGTCGCGCGTCGGGAAATGGCGATAGAGCGTCCCGCTGCCGACGCCAGCCGTCCGCGCCACCTCCTCAAGACTGGCAGTGCCCCCTCTTTCCGCGAATACCGCCTTGGCGGCGTCGATCAGCCGGCCGCGATTGCGGGCAGCGTCGGCGCGCGGCTTGCGGGAAGGCGTCTCGGGGCTGTCGATCACGTCCGCGTGATCCTCTTGATAAACGGAGGTACCCTCCGTATTTGAAAGCGGAGATGCCCTCCTTTTATTCCAAAACCGGCCGGCGGGCAACGGTCCGCCCGGCACGGACGGAGGGTTTCGGCGCAAGGAGACAGATATGACCACACCATTTGGCGCGACCTCGACCACCGACGACGTGCTCGCCGGCATTGATCTTTCAGGCAAGCGTATCCTCGTCACCGGCGTTTCGGCCGGCCTCGGCGTCGAAACGGCGCGATCCCTCGTCGCCCGCGGCGCCTCGGTCGTCGGCGCGGCGCGCGATCTCAACAAGGCCGGGGCGGCGACGGCGCCGGTCAACGCCGCGGCCGTTGAAAGCGGTGGCGCCTTCAATCTTGTCGAGCTCGACCTTGCCTCGTTCGCCAGCATTCGCGCGGCCGCCGACCGGCTGGTCGTCGAGGGGCGGCCGTTCGACGTCGTCATCGCCAATGCCGGCGTCATGGCGGCACCGTTCGGCCATACTGTCGATGGCTTCGAGACGCAGTTCGGCACCAACCATCTCGGCCACTTCCTGTTCGTCAACCGGATCGCCGGGCTGATCGCGCCGGGTGGCCGCCTCGTCAACGTCGCCTCTTCAGGCCATCGCTTCGCCGACGTCGATCTCGATGACCCGAACTTCGAGAACAGCCCCTACGATCCCTGGGTCGCCTATGGCCGTTCGAAGACCTCCAACATCCTGTTCGCCGTAGAGTTCGACCGCCGTCATCGGGCGCGCGGCGTACGCGCCACCGCGCTGCATCCGGGCGGCATCAGCACCGAGCTCAGCCGGCACGTCGGCGTCGATACACTCAAGGCCATGATCGAGCGTATCAATGTCGAGCTGGCCGCCGCCGGCAAGCCACCCTATCGCTGGAAGAGCATTCCCCAGGGTGCTGCCACTTCGGTGTGGGCCGGCCTGGTCGCCGACGCCAACGAGGTGGGTGGTCGCTATTGTGAGAACTGCCATGTTTCGGAGATCACCGACGGCGTCATCAATCCGGTTGCCGAAGGGGTCCGCTCCTACGCACTCGATCCCGATCGCGCCAGGGCGTTGTGGGCAAAAAGCGAAGAACTCGTCGGCGAACGCTTCTGAGCTCTGACGATGTCGGCCGGACAAGCGTTCGGCCGACGATCGGAGACGATGAAAATCGTGAAATTCTTCAGCCGCTTACGTGTCATGCGGCATTCATGCGACTGTCATGCCGCCGTCACGCCCCCTGCCTACCAAGGAGCCGCGCTCTTTTCGACGCGATCCAATTTTTCAAGGGGCAGACCATGCGCACTCTTTTCCTGGCGCTCACCGCCAGCACGGCTCTGATCGGCGCGGCCGGCGCGGCCACCGTCTATCCGCTGGACCGGGCGACCATCCTCGCCGGCTCGCCCTTCGACTTCAAGGTGGAGTTCGAGGGATCGGTGAAGGCTGAGGACGTCAAGATCGCCGTCAACGGTGCCGATTACAAGGCGGCGCTCGGCGGCGAAGTCGAGTTCATCGCCTCGGAGAAGGGCAAGGACGACGCGGCGCTCGGCTCAGCGGTGCTGCTGCGCGGCGTGAAGATTGGCAAGGCTGGCGCCTACACCATCGAAGTTTCGGCCGGCGACGAGAAGAAGTCGGTCACCTGGGACGTTTACGCAACGCCCGAAGCACCCAAGGCCAAGAACGTCATCTTCCTGCTCGGCGACGGCCTGTCGGTCGCCCATCGCACCGCCGCCCGCCTGATGTCGAAGGGCATGACCGAAGGCAAGGCCAACGGTCGCCTCGCCATGGACGACCTCGACCACATGGCGTTCATCGGCACCTCGGCCACCAACGCCATCAACACCGACTCGGCCAATACCATGTCGGCCTACATGACCGGCCACAAGACGGCGATCAACGCCCTCGGCGTCTATGCCGACCGTACGCCGCCGACGCAGGACGATCCGAAGGTGGAGACCATCGCCGAGGCGCTGCGCCGCACCACCAAGAAGTCGATCGGCATCGTCGTCACGTCGGAAGTCGAGGATGCGACGCCGGCCGCCGTGGTCGCCCATACCCGCAAGCGCGACGACAAGGCCGACATCGTCGGCATGCTCTACGACGTCAAGCCGGACGTGGTGCTGGGCGGTGGCTCGGCCTATTTCCTGTCGAAGGACGTGCCGGGCTCCAAGCGCAAGGACGACAAGGATTACATCAAGCTGTTCCAGGAGGCCGGCTACAAGCTCGCCACCGACAGGACCGAGCTTGAGAAGGCAACTGGTTCGGACAAGCTCCTCGGCCTGTTCCACACCGGCAACATGGACTACGCCCTCGACCGCCTGCAGCTCAAGAAGGGCAGCGTCGACAAGTTCCCGAACCAGCCCGGCCTTACCGAGATGACCAAGATCGCCCTCGACAACCTCTCGAAGAATCCCGAAGGCTTCTTCCTGATGGTCGAGGCCTCCTGCATCGACAAGGCCAGCCATCCGCTCGACATGGAACGCGCCGTATTCGACACCATCGAATTCGACCAGACGATCGCGCTGGCCCGCGAATTCCAGGCCAAGAACCCCGACACGCTGATCGTCGTCACCGGCGACCATACCCACGGTGTATCGATCGTCGGTACCATCGACGACACTCTCGGCAAACAGGGCCGTGAGAAGTTCCTGGTCGGCGCCAACGCCGGCTTCCCGACCTATACTGACGAAGACAAGGACGGCTTCCCGGACAAGATCGACCCGAGCCGTCGCCTTGCCATGTTCGTCTCGAACTACCCGGACCACTACGAGACCTTCAATCCGAAGCTCGACGGGCCGTTCGAACCGGCGGTGAAGAACGAAGCCGGCGAGTACGTCGCCAACGACAAGTACAAGGACGTGCCGGGCGCCATCTTCGTCGAGGGCAACCTGCCCAAGGACGAATCGACCGGTACGCACACGGTCGACGACGTCGTGCTGCAGGCGGCCGGCCCCGGCGCCGAGGCGTTCAAGGGCTACATGGAAGAGAGCGACGTCTACAAGGTGCTGGCTGACGCCTTCGCCCTCGGCGTGAAGCAGTAATCCCTGCGGTATCCTTCGCGGGCCGGGCGATCAACGGTCGCCCGGCCCGCGCGTCTTTTTTCAACTCGCGGAGATTTCCATGGCGCGGACGACAGTCCCTGCGGTCAGCCGCCGGACGTTTCTCGCCGGGCTCGCCGTCCTCTCCTGCGTCGGCGCCGTACGGGCCGGCGACACGCTGACCTTCGACGAGCTCTACGGCAAGGTGTCGGTTCTCGGCCTCGCCTTCTCCGACAAGGCGAAGTCGCTCAACGGCAAGACGGTGTCGATGCGCGGTTTCATGGCGCCGCCGCTCAAAGCCGAAGCGGCGTTCTTCGTGCTTTCCGAAATCCCGATGGCGCTCTGTCCCTTCTGCTCGTCGGACGCCGATTGGCCGAGCAACATCGTCGTCGTCTACATCGACGAGAAGACGACCTTCCTGCCACCGTCGAAGCTGATCGAAGTGACCGGCACGCTGGAGGTCGGGTCCTGGACAGATCCCGAGACGGGCTTCGTCAGCCTGCTGCGCCTTGTCCACTCCTCCTTCGAAGCGGTGTGACCCATGTTGCCGCTGACCCTTTCCGGCGTCTCCATTTCCTTTCCCGGTCTCGCCCAGCCGGTACTGGCCATCGATGCGCTAACCGTTCCGGGCGGTGGACGACTCGCCGTCACCGGCGCCTCCGGCTCGGGCAAGAGCACCTTCGTCAACCTCGTCTCCGGCCTTGAGCGGCCCGACCGCGGCACCATTCGCTGGCGCGATACCGACATCACGACGCTGTCCGAGAGCGGTCGCGACCGTTGGCGGGCAACCAACGTCGGTCTGGTCATGCAGGATTTCCACCTGTTCCCCGGCCTTGCGGCCATCGACAATGTGCTGCTGCCGGCCCGCCTCGCCCACGCGGCCACGACTGACGTCAAGACGCGCGCCCTTGAGCTTCTGGCGCGCGTCGGCCTCTCAAGGCCGAACCAATCCGTCGAGACCATGTCGCGCGGCGAGATGCAACGCGTCGCCGTGGCACGCGCCCTTCTTCGCCGACCCGGCGTCATCATCGCCGACGAACCGACCGCCAGCCTTGACACCGAGGCCGGCGCCGAGGTCAGCCGGCTGCTTCTGGAACTTGCCGAGCAGGAGGGTGCCACGCTGATCGTCGTCAGCCATGACGAGCGGCTGACCGAACGGCTCGATCGGCGCGTTCGCCTCGCCGCCGGCCGCGTCGTCGACGACACCGCCCCGGGGGCTTCGTCATGATCCGCTTCGTTCTCGCCGACCTCCGCCGCCTTTGGGCCGCCTCGCTGGTCATCGTGCTGTTGGTGGCACTGGCTACCGCCTTCGGCGTCGCCGTGACGCTGCAGGAGCGGGCGGTACGTCTCGGTTCGGCGCGCGCTGCCGACAAGTTCGATCTCATCGTCGGCGCGCCCGGCTCGGAGACCCAACTGGTGCTCTCCTCGGTCTTCCTGCAGCCGGCGGCGCTGCCGCTGATGTCAGGTGAGGTGCTGACCAAGCTCGCTGCCGACCCGCGCGTCGCCTGGGCGGCGCCGATCGGTTTCGGTGACAATTTCGCGGGTTATCCCATCGTCGGGACGACCAACGCGCTGGTTACCGGCACGACGTCTGGCTTCATCGAGGGCGACATGTTCGCCCACGAGGGCGAGGCGGTGATCGGTTCGGGCGTTGATCTTGCCATCGGCGCCGAGGTGAAGCCGATGCACGGTCAGGCCGGCGAAGGCGGGGAAACCCATGCCGATTCGATCTATCGCGTGGTCGGCAAGCTCCAACCGACCGGTACCGCCTGGGACCGGGCGATCCTCGTTCCCATTCAGGCAGTATGGCACGTCCACGGCCTGGGCGAAGACCACGACCATGAGGAGGCCGGCCACGACGAACACGCCGCCGCCGGTCATGAGGTGGGCGCCGACCATGAGGGCGAGGCCGCCGAGGACCACCACCACGGCCATATCGACGCCGATGCGGCGATCGACGAGGATTTCGACCACGGGGTTCCGGGCCTGCCAGCCATCCTCGTCAAGCCGAAGACCATCGCCGATGCCTATGCGCTCAGGCAGGCCTACCGTGCGGAGGGCAGCACGCGCGCCATTTTTCCGGCCGAGGTGTTGACCGGGCTCTATGCGACGCTTGGGGACGCCCGCGCCGTGCTGATGTATGTCGCCTATGGCGCGCAGGCGCTGGTCGCTGCGGCCCTGATGCTGATCGCTGTCATCCACGTCGCCCAGCGGCGGCGGCAGATCGGCGCGCTCCGGGCCTTCGGCGCGCCGCGCCTTGCCGTGTTCGGCATCGTCTGGCTGGAACTGCTGCTGCTGGTCGCCATCGGCGTTGGAGCCGGATTCGCCATCGGCTACGGTGCGGCGGAGTTCCTGGCCGGCCTGTTCACCGCGCAAAGCGGCGTTCGCCTGCCGGTGGAGTTCACCGCCGACGACGCCATGCTGGCCGCCGCCTTCCTCGCCATCGCCTCGCTGATGGCGGCTTTGCCGGCCGCCCTCGCCTACCGCCAGTCGCCGGTCGAGGCGCTCAGGGGGTGAAGACGATGCGGTGGCCGTCGTCGGGCAGGTGTCAGCCGGTCGTTCGGGCCGCTTCGGCCAGAAGCCAGGTGCGGAAGGCGGCCACACTCGGGTTGGCCAGGGCGGCAGACGGGTAGACCAAGCTGTAGTTGAACGGTGACGGCTGCCCCTCGACGAAGGCACGGACCAGCGTACCGGCGCGCAGATCGGCATCGACCAGCGACGTGCGGACCAGGGCAAAGCCCTCGCCACGCCGGCAGGCGGCGAGCATGTCGGCGAACGTCGGAAAGCATGCCGCCGCCGACAGCTGATCGGCGAAGCCGGCGGCAGCGCCTTCCGAGTCCACCTGCTCGAACCAGCGGCGCCAGTCGAGCGCCGTATGGCGGACGCCATCGTATGTCAGGCAGGGGGCGGCAAGAAAGGCGTTGCGCGGCGGCAGTCGCTCGACCAGCAACGGCGCGCAGACCGCAAACTCATCGTCGACGGTCAGGGGCTCGGCAACGAGGTTGGCGCCGCCACCGCCCAACCGGATGGCGAGATCGGCACGTCCCGCCGAAAAATCCGGCGCCTGGTAGCCGATCGACAGCGCCAGCTCGACATCGGGAAAGCGCCGGACGAAGCCGGCCAGCCGCGGCGCCAGCCACTGGCTGGAAAATTCCGGCGTCACCAACAGTTCCACCCTGTCACGGCCGGCGTCGGCGCGGGCGGACCGCAGCGTCTCCTCGAGCCGCACCAACGTCTCGGCCAACGACGGATAAAGTCGCGCACCCCTCTGGGTAAGGCGAGTCCCGCCCCGGCCGCGTTCGAAGAGCGCGCCGCCGATCCAGCTTTCCAGTTGGGCGATCTGGTGGCTCACGGCCGTCTGCGTCGATCCCAGCCGTTCGGCGGCGCGGCTGAAGCCTCCCGTCTCGGCGATAGCGCAGAAGGCTTTCAACGCGGCGATCGACGGCAGCGGACGGCTATCCATGAAATTTCCTCATGCCATGGCGAGAGATGTTTCATTTCATCTCCTTTTCATAGCATGGCAAATCTCGGCATAGGAATGAAGCTATCCCGGATTTTCATCATGATTTTTCATGTCATTCGCTGGCTGCGAACCAGACGTCATCGGCGGGTCCGACATATCGCAACGCTGAGTGCCCATCTTCAGCGAGACATCGGCATCGATGAAGCGCGTCCCGAAACGCCGGTCAGGGTCAGCAGGCCGTGACGTTGACGGCAAGGCCACCAAGCGAGGTTTCCTTGTATTTCGACTGCATGTCGAGGCCGGTCTGGCGCATGGTCTCAAGCGCCGCGTCGAGGCTGACGATATGGCGACCGTCGCCGGCCAGCGCCAGGGAAGCCGCATTGATCGCCTTGATGGCGCCGAAGGCGTTGCGTTCGATACAAGGGATCTGTACCAGGCCGCCGACCGGATCGCAGGTCATGCCGAGATGATGCTCGATGGCGATCTCGGCGGCGTTTTCCACCTGGGCGGGGCTGCCGTCGAGAGCGGCACAAAGGCCGGCTGCCGCCATGGCCGCCGCCGAGCCAACCTCGCCCTGGCAGCCGACCTCGGCGCCTGAGATCGAGGCGTTGCGCTTGATGAGGCCGCCGATCGCCGCCGCCGTCAGCAGGAAGCGACGGAGTCCGTCAGGCTCGCCGCCACAGAAGTCGCGGTAGTAGCGCAGCACGGCCGGCACCACACCCGCAGCGCCGTTGGTCGGCGCAGTGACGACGCGGCCACCGGCGGCGTTCTCCTCGTTGACGGCAATGGCGAAGCAGGAAACGTAGTCCATCACCACCATCGGCGAGCGGTCGTTACCGGCCTCGCGAGCCTGAATGCGCTCGTGGAGCTGACGCGCCCGTCGGCGCACGCCGAGACCACCGGCCAGCTCGCCGTCGCGGTCCAGACCGCGATCGATGCAGGCGAACATGGCTTCGGAGATGCGGTCGACCGCTGCCAGGCAGTCGTCATCCGGGCGGCGAGCCCGTTCGTTGTCGAGGGCGATGTCGGCAATCGAGCGACCGGTGGCGGCCGAAAGAGCCAGAAGCTCGGCGGCGGTGCCATAGCGCCAGGGCAGCGGCACTCTCCCCGCGTCCCCTTCCGTATCGCCCTCGCGCAACACGAAGCCGCCGCCGACCGAATACCAGACTTCGGACAGAAGCTCCTCGCCGTTCGCATCATGGGCGACAAAACGCATGGCGTTCGGGTGGCGCTCGAAAACGGCGACGCAGTCAAAAACGACATCGCGGTCAGGGTCGAAAGCAACCGCCCGGCCATCCGGGAGCGACAGGCACCGCGCCGCCACGATGCCGGCCAGCCTGTCATCGGCGAAATCGGGATCGATGTCATCCGGGCGGCAGCCGGCGAGACCGAGTATCAACGCCTTGTCGGTGGCGTGGCCCTTGCCCGTCCAGGCGAGCGATCCGAAGGCCGTCGCCGTGATACGGACCACCTCGGCCAGCCGCGGCTCCAGATGGCACATGAAGGCGAAGGCGGCGCGCATCGGGCCGACAGTATGCGAGGACGACGGACCGATACCGATCTTGAACAGTTCGCCGAAAGCAGCCGGCTGGCGGTCGTCGGCGCTGGCGGCCGGCACGATGTCGGAAGGCGAGAGCAAGGCCGACGGTCTCCTCCGGAAGAGCACCTTGTGATGCCCCTGGTATCCACGCCATATGGGATGGTTTGCCGCCGGCTGGCAAGAGCGACCAGAGGGGATGACATGACGGAGGATGAAAGCGCCTCGAGACCGACGATTGTCTGGTTCCGCGACGACCTGCGCCTTGCCGACCATCCGGCGCTCGACGCGGCGAACGCCTCCGGCCGGCCGGTGCTCTGCCTGTTCGTGCTGGAAGAAGGGACGGGGCGGCGGCCGCTCGGCGGAGCTGCCGGCTGGTGGCTCGACAAGAGCCTTGCCGCGCTCGACGCCGATCTTCGTCGGCTTGGCGGCCGGCTGGTGCTGCGGCGGGGCGATCCGCGCCGAATCCTTCCGGAGGTCGCGGCCAGCACCGACGCTGCTGCGCTGCACTTCAACCGTCGCTACGACCGCGCAGGAAGCGATATCGATGAGGCCGTAATGGCGGAGATGACCCGGCAAGGCGTCGCCGTTTCAAGCCATGCGGCCTGGCTGTTGTTCGAGCCCGGCGCCATCCGTACGAAGACGGGTACGCCTTTCCGCGTCTTCACGCCCTTCTGGAAGGCGCACCGGCCGCATCTCGCTCCACGCCCCGCGTTGCGCCGCCGTCCCGACTCGATGTCCTTCTTCGAAGGGCCAGCCGCCTGCGATCCGCTCGTCTCTTTTGGCCTGCATCCGACGCGGCCAGATTGGTCCGGCGGGCTGGCCGAGAGGTGGACGCCGGGCGAAGCTGGCGCCAGAGCCCGGCTGCTCGCCTTCCTCGACGGCGACCTTTCCCGTTATGCCGCCGAACGCGACGTTCCGGCAGCAGGCGCCTCGTCCTGCCTGTCGCCGCATCTCCGTTTCGGCGAAGTTGCAGTGGCGCGCGTTGCCCAGGAGGTGATGAAGGTCGCGGCCGGCGGCGAGCTCCCGGCCGATGCAAGCGAGAAGTTCCTCGCCGAGATCGGCTGGCGCGAGTTCGCCTGGCATCTGTTCTCCAGCTTCCCCGATCTCGCGACACACAACTTCCAGTCCGGCTTCGACCACTTTCTCTGGCGGGAGGACACCGCTGCCTTTCAAACCTGGACGGCCGGTCGCACCGGCTACCCCATCGTCGATGCCGGCCTGCGCGAACTCTGGCAAACCGGCTTCATGCACAACCGCGTCCGCATGATCGTCGCCTCTTTCCTGGTCAAGCACCTGCTGATCGATTGGCGGCAGGGCGAACAATGGTTCTGGGATACGCTGGTTGACGCCGACGCCGCTTCCAACCCGTTCGGATGGCAGTGGGTGGCTGGCACCGGCGCCGATGCTGCGCCCTATTTCCGCGTCTTCAATCCCATGGCGCAGGGTGCGAAGTTCGATCCTGACGGCGCCTACGTCCGCCGCTTCGTGCCGGAGATCGCCGGTCTGCCAGACAAATTCCTGCATCGGCCGTGGGAGGTGCCGCCGCTGCTGCGGCTATCTGCCGCCGCGTACCCCCTGCCGATCGTCGAACATGAGGAGGGGCGCAAGCGCGCCCTCGCCGCCTTCGCGGCACGTCGATAAACCATCGGGGGATCGGTTGCATTTCGTAAGGCGGAGCGGGCGACAAAGCGCTTGGCCTGGGATATAGACGGTGCTCATGTCGATGATCACCAGCACCTCCGCGCTCGCTGATGCCTGCGCCCATCTCGCCCGTTTCGACTTTGTCACCGTCGATACCGAATTCATGAGGGAAAGCACCTTCTGGCCGAAGCTGTGCGTCGTGCAGCTCGCCAGTCCCGAACAGGTGTTCGTGGTCGACGCGCTGGCGCCCGGCCTCGATCTTGCGCCTTTCTTCGAGTTGATGCGCAATCCCAAGGTCTTGAAGGTGTTCCACGCTGCCCGGCAGGACATCGAGATCGTCTGGCACCTCGGTGGTTTCCTGCCGACACCGCTGTTTGACACGCAGGTGGCGGCGATGGTCTGCGGCTTTGGCGATTCCATCTCCTACGACCAGCTGGTGGCCCGGATCACCGGCGTCGTGCTCGACAAGTCGAACCGCTTCACCGATTGGTCGCGCCGGCCACTGACCCCGAGCCAGGTCGACTACGCCGAGGCCGACGTCACCCATCTGCGCGATGTCTACCGCCATCTCGAGGACAGCCTCGCCAAGGCCGGCCGCGCCGACTGGGTGGACGAGGAAATGAAGGTGCTCACGTCTGAGACCACCTATCATACCGAGCCCGACGAGGCGTGGCAGCGGCTCAAGATGCGCGTCAAGAAGCCGCGTGAGCTGATCATCCTGAAGGAGGTCGCCGCCTGGCGCGAACGCGAAGCCCAGTCCCGCGATGTGCCGCGTTCGCGGGTCATCAAGGACGACTGCATTTACGAGGTCGCCACGCAGGCGCCGACAACTGTCGAAGCGCTCGGCCAGTTGCGCACCATCCCCAAGGGGTGGGAACGCTCCCGCTCAGGCGAGGAAATCCTCGCTGCCGTGCAACGCGCCCTCGACGCGCCCAAAGAAGACTGGCCGAAGCTGCCGCGCCATCGCCAGCTTCCCGAGGGCACCGGTGCTGCGGTCGACCTGATGAAGGTCCTCCTCAAGCTGGTGTCCGAGGCCGAGGGCGTTGCCGCCAAGGTGATTGCCACCACCGACGACCTTGAGGACATCGCCGTCTCCGACGAGGCCGATGTGCCGGCCATGCACGGCTGGCGGCGGGAGATGTTCGGCGAGTTGGCCCTCAAGCTGAAGCGCGGCCGGCTGGCCATCACCTTCGACGGCAAGAAGATCATCGCCATCGAGCAGTGACGCTTCGCCGCTTGCAGATCGCCCCAGGCAGACGGGACGCAGCCTGGGGATTCTTCTCCTGGGGCATTTCCGGTGAAAACGGGTTCACCGGAAATGCTTTGTCTCTACCCCTCGACGCGGATCACGCCATCCTTGAGGCCGCCGACTTTGGCGAGCTGGGTGAGACGTTTGACCAGACGGTCGCCTGACAGATCGCCGAGGTCGGCCGGAAGATGGAGCACCAGTTGGTCTCCCTCCATCGAT